>OGRR01000007.1_pt1 | contig 215479 bp, 196 predicted proteins | sample 1553511 | NCBI WGS metagenome assembly OGRR01 (sample SAMEA2580040, study PRJEB22360) | human gut metagenome | biome: human gut; feature: human-associated habitat; material: faeces | place: Denmark | collected 2008/2010 | reverse complement strand
ATGCCACTCCGGTTTTATTCATGGTGTAGCACGCGAGGCGCGCATGGGAATTTAGCTCAAAGTTCCCCTGCCCACGCTGCCAGCAGAGCAAATCCCTGCCTGATGCGTCCGCCTTGAAAAATCCCTCCAACAATTATTTCTTTCAATTCCCTGTTGACATATCCTGTATAATTGTATACAATCATACAAAGATACAGAAATACAGGTATGCAATACAAAAATAAAGAACAAAAGCACAGAATCAATCTGGAGGCAACTATGGAATATCAGGAACAATCCCTGGGGGGCCAGATCTTCAACCGGATCCGGGACGACATCTTATCCGGAAACTACACTCCCGGTGAAGAACTGAAAGAAGCAACCCTGGGGAAACAACTGGGAGTTAGCCGGACACCGGTGCGGGAGGCCCTGCGGCAGCTGGATCTGGAAGGTCTGGTGGAGATCGCACCAAACCGTGGTGCCAAAGTAATCGGCATCTCCCGGAAAGATGTGGAAGACATCTATCATATGCGGGCAAGACTGGAAGGCCTGGCGGCGAGAAAAGCGGCAGAACAAATCAAAGAAGAAGAACTGGCAGAATTGGAAGAGGTAATCCTTTTATCTGAATTTCATGTAAAGAAGCCGGAGAGCAAGCAGATGGTCCGGCTGGATGGAAGATTTCATGAGATTATGTACCGGGCATCGGGAAGCCGGATGCTCGAACACGTGCTGACCGATTTTCTTCATTATGTGAAAATGGCGCGCTCCCATTCCGTAAAAACAGAACACCGTGCGCAGGAATCCGTGAAAGAACATAAAAGGATCCTGGAAGCAATCAGACAACGAGATGGAGATCTGGCGGAGCAGCTGGCAAACGAACATATTCAGCATGTAATCGAAAACCTGGATCTGCACTGAAAGATACCAATAAAATCTGTAAAAGAGAAAAACCAGAAACCTCAAACGGTTCGAAAGACAAAAAGCAGAATAAAATAAAAGAATAAACAGGAGGAGATAAGAAATGAGTAAAATTCAGATGACAACACCACTGGTAGAGATGGACGGAGACGAGATGACAAGAATTCTGTGGAAGATGATCAAAGATGATCTGCTACTTCCTTACATCGACCTGAAAACCGAATACTACGATCTGGGTCTGGAACACAGAAACGAGACCGATGATCAGGTAACCATCGATGCAGCCATGGCAACCAAGAAATACGGTGTTGCAGTCAAATGTGCAACCATTACTCCAAACGCCGCACGTATGACTGAGTATGATCTGAAAGAAATGTGGAAAAGTCCGAACGGAACCATCCGTGCGATCCTCGACGGAACCGTTTTCCGTGCTCCGATCGTTGTGAAAGGTATCGAGCCGTGCGTAAAAAACTGGAAAAAACCAATCACCATCGCAAGACATGCATACGGCGATGTGTATAAAAACACCGAGATGAAAGTTCCGGGACCTGGAAAAGTAGAACTGGTTTACACCGCAGAAGACGGAACTCAGACAAAAGAACTGGTCTTTGATTTCAAAGGACCTGGTGTTGCACAGGGTATGCACAACCTGGACAACTCCATTGAAAGCTTTGCAAGAAGCTGCTTTAACTACGCACTGGATACGAAACAGGATCTGTGGTTTGCAACCAAAGATACTATTTCCAAAAAATACGATCATACCTTCAAAGACATTTTCCAGGAAATCTTTGATGCGGATTACAAAGAAAAATTCGAAGAGGCAGGAATCACTTATTTCTATACACTGATCGATGATGCCGTAGCCCGTGTGATGAAATCAGAGGGCGGTTACATCTGGGCATGTAAAAACTATGACGGCGATGTGATGAGTGATATGGTATCCTCTGCTTTCGGTTCTCTGGCAATGATGACCTCAGTACTGGTATCTCCGGACGGCTACTACGAATACGAAGCTGCACACGGAACCGTACAGCGTCACTACTACAAACACCTGAAAGGGGAAGAAACATCTACCAACTCTGTGGCAACGATCTTTGCATGGAGCGGTGCTCTGAGAAAACGTGGAGAACTGGATGACAACAAAGAACTGATGGATTTTGCAGATCGTCTGGAAGAAGCGACCATCCGCACCATCGAAGAAGGAAAGATGACAAAAGACCTGGCTCTGATCACAACCATGGAAGATCCAACCGTATTAAACAGTGAAGGATTTATCAAAGCAATCGCTGAGAATCTGTAAGAGCAGAAATAATAGAGAAAAACAGGAGGAAGACCCATGGGAGTAGAAGAATTTCTGAATATAGAAGAAGAACATAAACGGGAGTTTAGCGAACTGTTACAGTACTGTCTGGCATCCGGCCGGATCGATCAGAACCTGTATCAGGAATATGATGTAAAAAGAGGTTTGCGTGACTCCAGCGGAAAAGGTGTACTGACCGGTCTGACAGAGATCTCGGACGTTGTCGGTTATACGTATGAAGACGGAAGAAAGATCCCGGCAGACGGACAGTTATTTTTCCAGGGATATAACGTAGCGGATATGGTGGCGAGCCTGGAGAAAAGAAAAAAAGGCTTCGAGGAAGTCATCTATACACTGCTGTTCGGACGTATCCCGAACGCAAGACAGTCAGCGATGTTTAATGATCTGCTGTCGGATATGATGAATCTGAACAACCGTTTTATCCGTGATGTTGTCATGAAAGCATCCAACGAAAATATCATGAATGCCATGCAGCGATGTGTGCTGACTCTGTACACCTACGATGATAATCCGGATAACACCAGCGTGGAAAATGCCCTGCGCCAGTCCATGCAGCTGATTGCAAAAATGCCGCTGATCGCTGTATATTCTTATCATTCCTACCGGCATTTCCGTCAGGATGAAAACCTGTTGATCAAAAACCCGAAGAAAGAGTACAGCTTTTCCGAGAATATCCTGTATATGCTTCGTGAAGACGGTCAGTTTACCGAACTGGAAGCAAAAGTTCTGGACATTGCACTGGTTCTTCACGCAGAGCATGGTGGTGGTAACAACTCCACATTTACCAATCATGTGGTAACATCTTCCGGAACGGATACCTATTCTGCTGTAGCGGCATCTATCGGTTCCCTGAAAGGACCGAAACACGGTGGTGCCAATCTGAAAGTTCAGGACATGTTTGAAAATATCATGGAAAACTGCCCAGACTGGGAAAATGAAGAATCTCTGAGAGATTATCTGAATGACATTCTGGATAAGAAGGTCTTTGACCATGCAGGCCTGATCTATGGTATGGGACATGCGGTATATACACTGAGCGACCCGCGTGAAGTGATCCTGAAACGTTATGCAAAATTCCTGGCAGAAGAAAAAGGAAAGAACAGAGAATTTGCCCTGTATGAGAAAGTGGAAGAGATTGCAGGTGAACTGATCATGCACAAGAGAAAACTATTCAAACCGGTATGTGCAAATGTCGATTTTTACAGTGGATTCGTTTACACGATGCTTGGCATCCCGAGAGAGCTGTTCACCCCGATCTTTGCGATCTCCCGTATGGCAGGATGGTCCGCACACCGTCTGGAGGAACTGGTCAACGCCGGTAAGATCATCCGTCCGGCATACCGTTATGTGGGACACCACAGACCGTATCTGGAAGTGGAAGACCGCGAGGAACAGAACCCGTTCACCGAGGAATACCAGAGAAAATATAAGATTAAGAGCATTAAAAATGCATAAATAAAAGCAAAAATCCGTCTGACAGAGAAAATCTGTCGGGCGGATTTTGGTATATACGCGGGTAATGAGGCAAAGTCCGGGCTTGCACAAGACCTTGACGACTGCCGCAATAGTGAACGGGGAGGGCAACGAGCCAGAAGGGTGGTGAATCAGATCAGTCCGTAATGAGCCATTGCTTTCATCAGTCCGTCATTTTCCACAGTATCTGTGACATACTCCGTATACGGATCGAGCACAGGGTCGTGATGTCCCAGAGCCACGGTGTGTTTACCATAAGTAAACATGGCAAGGTCATTACTGCTGTCGCCGAAGACATAAGCATCATCCAGTCCCAGTCCGAAGTGTTTCAGGATAAAATCAATGGCAGTTCCTTTGGAATATCCTTTCGGCACAACTTCATAGATACCGCCCAGCCGGTCGATCAGATCCATATCTTTTGCCAGTGCAGGGAACAGGGTGTCGGTATCGGTCTGCTCATCGGTGTAGATGACGAATTTGTCAAAGTCGCAAAGTCCGCTCTCGATATAGTGTTCTTTGGTCAGTCCCAGTGTGGCGAGATAACGGCAGGTTCCCTCCAGCTTTGCAAACCGGGTAATATGGGAAGAACGGTAGCAGTCCTCTTTTCCCTCGAGAAGCAGTCCTGCATTTGCTGCTTTCACCTGTCGGATGATCTCCGCCTGACGCTCCTTCGGGATCTGCGTGGAGGTGAGCACCTCATCGCTGTATACAATATAGCTTCCGCAGCCACACAGATAACCGCTGAACGGCAGCCGACAGATCATCGGCGGCAGACAGCAGATGGTCCGTCCGGTGTTGATAAATAAAAGATGTCCGAGATCATGGGCTTTTTGCAGGGCAGCAGAGGCAGATTCGGGGATCTTACCGGTGACTTCACTTAAGATGGTTCCGTCGATATCAAAAAATAATGCTTTCTTATTTGTACTCATGTTGATTCTCCGTATAAATGTTTTCTGTAACTGTTTGGTAATCCGATTTTTATTACAAGTGCAGTTTATTATACTGCCTGAGAATCCAAAATGTAAAGAGATAAGATGAACAAAAGCAATGAGAAGAATGGTAGAGGAAAACGCATTTTGACAGTTAAAAAGAAAGTTGATGAGAAAAAATAGAATCTGGGGATTTCAGAGGGGGCAAAGTATGTTAAAATAGAACTATTCAGCGGGAAAATAGGAAGGAATCCGCAGAAAAATGATTAAAACAGGTGTAACTGTATGGTGAGTGGAAAGAGTGAAGCTATGAAGCAGTTACAAAAAGATAAATTTTCAGGAGGGAGAAAATGACAAAAAAACAGAGAACCCTGGAGATTATAGAGCGGTTGAAGAAAGAATATCCCGATGCGGCGTGCACCCTGGATTATGACCAGGCGTGGAAACTGCTGGTGAGCGTGCGGCTGGCAGCGCAGTGTACCGATGCCAGGGTGAATGTGGTCGTGGAGGGACTGTTTGAAAAATATCCCAGTGTGGAAGCACTGGCGGCAGCAGATGTGGAAGATATCGAGGCGATTGTCCGTCCCTGCGGACTGGGAAAAAGCAAGGCGCGTGACATCAGTGCCTGTATGAAGATGCTGCGGGATGAATATGACGGGAAAGTACCGGATGATTTCAATGCGCTGTTAAAACTTCCGGGTGTGGGAAGAAAGAGTGCGAACCTCATTATGGGGGATGTCTTTGGAAAACCGGCGATCGTGACCGACACCCACTGCATTCGCCTGACCAACAGGATGGGTCTGGTGGACGGAATCAAGGAACCGAAGAAAGTAGAGATGGAACTGTGGAAGCTGGTTCCACCGGAAGAGGGAAGCGATTTCTGCCATCGGCTGGTGATGCATGGAAGAGAGATCTGCACGGCAAGAACCAAACCGTACTGTGATCGCTGTTGCCTGAACGATATCTGCAAAAAGATGGGTGTAGAGTAGAAAATCTATATGCTAGCTAGTAGTTGTCATAGATTAATAAGGAAATTTTCAGTCGCATAGGAGACAGGAGGATGGAAGAATGAAAATCGGGATCATATCGGACACTCATGGAAAATTACATCCACCGGTTCTGGAGCTGATCGCTTCCTGCGATGTGGTCCTGCATGTCGGAGATGTGGATAACAGTCAGACACTGGACCAGCTCTGGATGCATCTGAAACCAAATGCCCCTTTTTATCTGGTGCGTGGAAATAACGACCGGGGATGGGCGGAGCGCATCGCGAAAACACAACGGTTTTGTCAGGCTGGTGTTTCCTTTTTCATGGTGCATGACAGAAAAGATGTTTCCTGGGACCTGGACGGTGTACAGGTGGTTGTCTTCGGGCACAGTCATAAGTTTACCGTGGAAGAAGTCGACGGAAGACTCTGGCTGAATCCGGGAAGTTGCGGCAGACCGCGGTTCGGCGCACCTTTGACATTGGCAGTGCTTACGATAGAAGACGGAGTGGAAAACCAGGAGTGGACGGTGGAAAAAATCACGATTTCCAACCGGTATGTGGAAAACAGGAGTATAGTATGGAAAAAAACACAACCAAAACAGAAGTAAGAGAAAAAATACAGGAACTTTTAAAAACACTGAAAGCGGAGCAGGAAAAAAAGCCGCTGCGTCTGGTGGAGCAGCTGGGATATCTGATGTATGTCCGCCTGTTTATCGAATCACAGAAGAGGGTCAGCCTGCAGGAGAGCTTTCCGTTTGCCGGATTCCCAATGGAATGGATACCGGGAGAGGAAGAAGTGGAGGATGGTCAGCGCAGCTGGCAGCTGCAGTATCAGGTACAGTACTGTTCTTCCATGGTGGAGCAGGGACATTTTATGGAAACTGCAAGACTGGAAGAAAACAGTCTGTGGATGAAAGAATTATGTAAACTCATTGACTGGACAGCTGACCACTGTGACTGGGAAGAAGGGATGCCACATCTGTTCGGCGCGCTGCTTGAAGAGATGCTTCGTCAGATGTATGCCTGGGGAACTACAGGACTGTTTCTGATGCCGGAGAACCTTACGGAAGCACTGATCCGGCTGGCAGATGGTCGTAATATCGAAAAAGTCTGGAATCCGGCGACAAGAACCGGCGGTTTTCTTGCAGCAGCCCACAGACAGTATCCACAGTGGCAGTTATACGGATGTGAAGAAGAGAAAAGTCAGTGGCAGATTGCCCGGATGCTGCAGTTTTATCATGGCGGCGGTATGGAGGGAATCCGTCGGGAAGATCCGCTGGAAGCCGACCGCATCGATAAAACCGGGGAGCGCACACCGGAAGGGGAAGTGCCGACCTACGAGGAATACGATTTGATCGTGACCAATCCACCGGTAGGGGAATTGCCGATCGAAGACCAGGACCGGTACTGGATCAGTACCAGAAAAGCACAGCTGCAGTGCATGCAGATGCTGATGAATCATGTGAAAAAGCAGGGCATGGTGATCGCGGTAGTCAACGAGGGAACCCTGTTTATGTACGATGCAGAACAGAAAGTCCGCCAGTATCTGTTAAATGACTACCAGATCCAGGGAGTCATTTCCCTTCCGGCGGGAGCATTTTTACCCTATACAGGAAGTAAGGCTTCGGTTCTGATCTTTACAAGAGAAGAAGAGATTGACAAAGAGCAGCCGGTATGGTTCTATGAGATCCAGAATCTCGGATACAGCCTGGATCGTCGCCAGGAAAGTACCGGGGTGGATGACATTCCGGCAATGCTGACATCATGGGAGAACCGGAAAGAACTGGCAGATCAGTGGAAGCATCAGTTGAAGGAAGCTGCTGCGCATAACCAGTGGGAAAATCCGGTTCCGGCACATTGGGAAGAAAAATCCTGCTGGTTTGCAAGTCTGGATACGATCGCCAAAAATGACAATAATCTGTCTGCGGGAAGATACAAACCATGGAAAGAGCAGGAAACGGTTGTGACCGAATCCCCGGCACAGCTTTTGAAAGAACTGGCAGATCTGGAAACCGATACGATGAAGAAAGTACAGGAACTGATGGAGATGGCGGGGGACTATGAGTAAGAAGAAAAATATGTACAAACTGGAATCTCTCGCCCGGCTGATCTCCGGAAGAACGCCGGAGCGGGAGCAGAAGGAATACTATGCAGAGACCGGAACACCATGGGTCAAGATTGAAAATCTGGATCAGGGTTATATCCGGGAGACAGCGGAATACCTGTCCGAACAAGGAAAAGAAAAGGTTAATCTGGTACCGGAAAACAGTGTGTTATTTTCCATCGTCGGTACAGTCGGAAAAGTGGGAATCGCCGGCCGGGAACTTGCCACGAATCAGCAGATCGTATCCCTGATTTTTGATGAGACCCGGGTGCTGCCACTGTACGGATATTATGCACTCCGGTATCATGCGGAAGAGATCCGCAAACTGTCCAATCAGACCACGATGGCGCTGATCAGCAGAAAAACCCTGGGACAGTACAGAATCTATGTGCCGGACAGTCTGGAAAAACAGCAGGAGATTGTGGATAAGCTGCGGCGTTTTGAAGAGATCAAGCTGAAAAAAGAAGAGATGCAAAGCCGGATGGAACAGTATGAACAGGTATTATTTCAGAGAATCTTTGCCTCTCAGCTGCGATACGGAGAAAAGGCGAGACTTCGCAACTATCTGAAAGAACCGGTAGGAACCGGTATTCCGAAAAATGAAGAGCCAAACGGAGAATTCCCCTGTGTGCGTCTGGAGAATTTTCGGAAGACTTATCTGACAGGACTTCATGCAGGAGAAAAGGCGGAGGTAAATGCTGGTGCAGACTGGGCGATCGAAGAGAAATACCGTGTCTGCCCGGGAGATATCCTTCTTCGAAATGGAAAGCTGATTCTGGTAGATCGGGTGGAAGATCCACTGTATCTGGATCGTAGTGTGCTGCGTATTGTGCCGGATCAGGGGCAGATTCTGCCGGAAGCCTTGTATGCTTATCTGAGTCAGTCTTGTATGAGTGAAGTTCTCTACGGAGCCAGAAAAGAGGGCGATAATCGAAAACGTCCGATTCGTGCCGCCGAGGTGGAAAAGTTGATTCTGCCGCAGTTGTCCATGAAAAAACAGGAAGATTACAGCAGATGTCTGAAGAAAATCCGTGAGATCGAGAGAAATCTGGACCGGGAAATTGCACTGGCAGAGGCAGCATTTTCCGGTATGGGATGGCTGTTGCTGAGGAAAGAACCGGAGGAAGAGGCTAAGACAGATGCAATAAGCATTGAAGATGTGGAAATTGTTACGAAAGCGGAGACAGAAGAATCCACAGGGAAAGATCTGGAAACTATGGCAGATGCGAAAACTTCGGAAGGTGCAGCCGGTGAAGCGGAGCAGACAGAAGCCGGGTTACAGGAAGAAAAGTCGAAAGTGGTTTCGGGAAAAACAGGGAAGAGGATGCAAAGAAGGCCGGTGGAACTGTCCGAAGAACAGAAGCAGACGGCACATCTGATTCTTGGTGTGCTCTGCTGCTGGGCACCGAGAGATGAACGAACCGGTGCATACTGTAAGAAACGGCAGGAGATTTTCCGGATCGCGCAGCCCTATTTTCAGCCGGCAGCGGTTTCTTTTACCGATAAAAAGGGACAGCGGGAATACCTGCTTGAGAAGGATTTCCTGACCTATCGAAATGAGGAATTGAGCAAACGATACGCTACACCGATGTACTTTTTACAGGAACTTTTACAGGAAAGCGAAAACGATAATCCGCAGGACGCCCATCTGGCCTTCCAGGGAGAAGACGGGATCGCTACGGATGAACTTTGGGATTCAGCACAGATCCGGCAGATGGCAGTGTGTGGCTGGGAGATACTAATGGAGTATTCCGGACTGGGTGCATGCGGATGGCTGGTGCGTGGAGAGAATGGGAAGTAACTATGCAACAGACAGTCGGGGTACAAAACAGTTGCAACCGAGAAAAGGAGACAGAACATATGAAACCGAAGATTCGCATGGTCGGACTGGATCTGGACGGAACGGTATTTAATAACAATAAAGAGATTACCACGCATACCAGAAGTGTGCTGAAAGAGGCGATCCATCAGGGTTGCATCGTGCTTCCGGCCACCGGAAGACCGGAAATCGGACTTCCGGGTGCATTTTTGGAGATTCCCGGTGTGGAATACGCACTGACTTCCAACGGAGCCCGCATTATCCGTATTCCTTCCGGGGAGACGGTATATGAAGAACTGATTCCCTGGGAGGTCGCATTGCAGGTGATCGAAGTGATGAAACAGTGGGCAGGAGAATCATGCAACTGGGAAACATATTTTGCCGGTAATATTTATGTAGAGGAAGAAACGTATCATTTTGTGAAACATGAATCGATGAGTCCTGCGATGGAGCGGTACATCCGAAGTACCCGGACACGCCGGAAGTATCTGACAGAGAAGATCCGGGAGGAAAAGATCGGAATGGAAAAGTTGCATCTGATCTTTGCTGATACAAGAGAACGGGACTGCAGAGAGAAGGAACTGCAACAGATGTTTCCGAATCTGAGCATCTGCCATGCGACACCGTTTAATATTGAAATTATTTCCGGCAGGGCTGGAAAAGGGAACGCGCTGGTGGCACTGGGAAAGATCCTCGGTATCAAAAGGGAAGAAATCATGGCATGCGGCGATGCGCCAAATGACTGGAACATGCTTGAGATGGCCGGACTTCCGGTCGTGATGGCGAATGCAGATGAAGAGACGAAGAAAAAGGCAGCGTTTATCACAAAGTCGAATGAGGAAGACGGCGTTGCTTATGCTGTTGAACAGTTTGTGTTAAAAAATGAATGATAGATTTGCCTGAATAACGGAAAACAGATTGGCTGCGGTATCAGGTATGGCAACGGGAAGAAAAAGGAAAAGCGAAGGAAAATGAGAAGAAACAGCAGATACGGAAAATGAAAGGAGTTTATGCATGACTTTGAAACAACAACTTGGAAAGTTGAGATGGAAGAACTTTCTCTTCCTCACGATTGCAGGTATGGTGAATGCCTTCGGAGTCACGATGTTTATTGCCCCGGTGGATCTGTATGACAGCGGAATCTCCGGAACATCGATCCTGCTGTCACAGCTGACACCGGAATGGCTGTCACTGTCCTTCTTTTTGATGGTATTGAATATTCCTCTGTTTTTATACGGACTCAGAAAACAGGGTGTGGTATTTACCATCTATGCGATTTACACGGTGGTGGTCTATTCTTTCGGGGCATGGCTGATCACAGATGTACTGCCGGTGGATGTAAGTATCGTATCGCCACTTGCCGGATCGGATCTGCTTCTCTGCGCTATTTTTGGCGGGCTGATCTCCGGTATCGGAAGTGGTATGGCGATTCGATTTGGAGGAGCGATGGACGGCATCGAAGTTCTCGCCGTCATCTTTGCAAAACGGCTGGGAATCACGGTGGGTACGTTTGTGATGGCATATAATCTGGTACTGTATATTATCTGCGGATTTGTGATTCACAGCTGGATCCTTCCACTGTACTCGATCGTAACATACGGGGCAGCGCTGAAGACAGTGGACTTTATTGTGGAAGGTCTGGATCGATCCAAAGCGGCTACAATCGTCACGGTGCATCCGGATGAGGTCTGCGCGGCACTCTCCGAAGCCTTTGAGTGTGGGATGACGATCACCGAGGCGAAGGGATATTATTCGGATTCCCCGAAGACAGTGGTGTACATCGTGGTAAACCGTTTTCAGGTTGGGAAGATGAAAGAACTGGTTCATGAAAATGATCGCTCCGCTTATATCTCGATTGCAGAAATTGCGGATGTGTACGGAGCAAATACGGATAAAGTCTGAAACGACAAAAATATCATTGAGGATTGTGATAGTACGAAGTACGGAACAATCCGGTATCAAAGGGGTCAAAATACCTTTTGACCCAAACATCATATCATTATTATAAGCAGAAAGTGAAAAAAATATGGATGGAAACATTCTTTTGTGGATACAGGATCACTTCCGCTGGGAAGGCATGAACTGGTTCTGGAAAGGAATCACATCCCTGGGAAACGGTGGATGGTTCTGGATCGTATTATGTATCCTGATGGTTGTACTTGCCAAAATCTCCGGAGAAAAATGTTCAATAAAAAATGAAAACTGTTCCCGGGCAGTAATCGGAAGAGCAGGCTGGTATGGTCTGTTGTCGATGGGAGCCGGTGCACTGATCACCAATGTGTGTCTGAAAAATCTGGTAGCACGTCCTCGCCCCTATGAAGTGGTAGAGGGACTGGTGCCGCTGATCGGCAAACCGACGGATTATTCATTCCCGTCGGGACATACCTGTGCATCGTTTGCCTGTGCGCTGGTGTTGTACCGGATTCTACCGAAAAAATACGGTGTACCTGCAGTGATCCTGGCATCACTGATCGCATTTTCACGCCTGTATGTGGGTGTGCATTATCCGACCGATGTACTTGGAGGCCTGTTTGTCGGAATCTTTTCTTCCTGTCTGGTTCTGTGGATCGGAAAGAAGAGGACGAAGAAATAAGAAAATCTTAAAAGAAACGTAATTGTCTGCCCGTGTGGTGTTCTTTATAATAAGAGAGAAAAGAACGCCATCCGGGCAGAAAGAGGTTTAGAGGGGAATGGGAAAGAAAATATTGAAATTGTTACTGTATCTGATGGCAATGGTCGGAGTGCTCATCTGGATGGACAGTACAGAAGGTCTGACGGAAGAAGGGGCATTGATTATTGTTGGCATTGCATTATTGGCGTATTTTGTGATGAAACTGATCGGCTTTTTGGCAAAGAGACGCAGAATAAGAAGAGAAAGAGCGCGGAAAGCCAGAAGAAAACGTGAGTTGCGGGAAGTAAACAATCACAGAGGAAAACAGGAAACGGGTCGAAAAGCGGAAAATAATCGATCAGGAAAATGGAAAAGCAATGTAGAAACATATGTGCCGGATGTGGAACAATGGAAAGAAAATGTTTCGGGAAGCGGGTGGCAGAGAGAGAGAAGTCAGATAACATCCGTTGCTGCGACAGCGGCAGCACAGGAAAACTACCGGAAACAGCAAAAAATACATAATCAAAGCGGTCATAAATTTCATATGACACGGAAAAAAATAGTCTGGACCGTCGGTTTGTTGGCCACATTCTGCATCGTTGTGCTGGCAGGGAAAACCTGGATCCGGCAGCACGAGCAGATTCCGGAGAGTCTTCTTAACATGGAAGAAAAATATCCGGAGGCTACAGATTTTGTAAAAAATTATCCGAAGCGAAGACACTATCAGACGATAGATATTTCATCCGAAGTGGAAGCTGCCAGAGAAAACAGTGAGATACCGTATTTTTTGCAGTGGGATGAACGCTGGGGGTATGAAACCTACGGCAGCGATTTCCTTGCTGTCACCGGCTGCGGTCCAACCTGCCTGTCCATGATCACCTGTGGTCTGACCGGCTCCGAAACATGGAATCCCCTGACCGTAGCTCAGTTTTCAGAAAAAGAGGGTTATTACGTACCGGGTGAAGGAACCTCCTGGTCTCTGATGACCGAAGGTGCCAACAACCTGGGCCTCACAGCAGAAAACATCCCGGTAACACAAGAAAACATCCTTGCCGCCCTGCGGTCAGGCATCCCCCTGATCTGTTCCATGTATCCGGGTGATTTTACCTACACAGGTCACTTTATCGTTCTGACCGGTATCGATGAAAACGGTGCAATTACCGTCAACGACCCAAACAGCCCCGCCAACACCAAAAAACACTGGTCCATGACCGAAATATTACCACAGATCCGGCAAAGCTGGGGATACCGTACCTGAACATACGGTATCCCTTTTTTGTATATAAATAGTGGAAGACGTATTATACAGTCTGTTTTAAAAGATTTTAGAAACATAAGGACAAAATTTAGCAACTAGCACATCATTTCGTAAATAACTGTATACTACGTGAATGATACAGCTATTTCGAAAATGATGTACTAATATAATTTAAAAGTAAACAGCCAATACCAGCGAAAGAGGCGGCACCGGTTGGGTGTCTGCAGCACTTTGTGGGCGGTTAGGGGAAGCTTTGAGATCCGGCACCTACGCAGACTTTTCGCGAGGGTCAGCTGACCCTCGTGAATTGTAGTCGGAGTTGGTGACTAGCTAAAAGTTCCCCTGCCCACGCTGCAGACACCCAACCGGTGCCGCCTCTTTCGCGTCTGTCTGGAAAAAAAAATTAAAAATTATTAGCACTCCCTCTTGACGAGTGCTAAAACATGTGTTATATTGCAACTAGAACAAAGAAAACAATGTGTTCCAAAAGGAGGGACGCTTATGAATATCAGCAAATTTACGCAAAAATCATTGCAGGCTGTTCAAAACCTGGAAAAGACCGCATATGACTTCGGTAACCAGGAGATCGAGCAGGAACATTTACTGTACAATCTGCTTCATCAGGAAGACAGTCTGATCTTAAAGATGATCGAAAAGATGGAGATTAACAAAGAGCATTTTCTGAATAATGTGGAGAATGCCCTGAACGCCAGAGTCAAAGTATCCGGCGGACAGCAATATATCGGACAGTACCTGAACAAGGTACTGGTAAGCGGCGAAGACGAAGCCAAAGCCATGGGAGATGAATACGTTTCCGTAGAACATCTGTTTCTGGCAATGCTCCGTTATCCGAGCCCGAGTATCAAAAAATTGTTCCAGGAATATGGAATCACAAGAGAACGCTTTTTACAGGCGCTGAGCACTGTAAGAGGAAACCAGAGAGTTACTTCGGATAATCCGGAAGCAACTTACGATACACTGGAAAAATACGGTCAGGATTTGGTAGAGCGTGCGAGAAATCAGAAGCTGGATCCGGTCATCGGCCGTGACAGCGAGATTCGAAATGTGATTCGTATTCTTTCCAGAAAGACAAAAAACAATCCGGTACTGATCGGTGAGCCAGGTGTAGGTAAAACGGCAGCCGTAGAAGGACTGGCACAGCGAATCGTCCGTGGCGATGTACCGGAAGGTCTGAAAGATAAAACGATTTTTGCTCTGGATATGGGTGCACTGGTAGCCGGTGCAAAATACCGTGGTGAATTCGAGGAACGTCTGAAAGCCGTTCTGGAAGAAGTCAGAAAGAGCGAAGGTAAAATCATTCTGTTTATCGATGAACTGCATCTGATCGTCGGAGCAGGAAAAACCGACGGTGCGATGGATGCCGGCAACATGTTAAAACCGATGCTTGCCCGTGGAGAACTGCACTGTATCGGTGCTACCACACTGGATGAGTATCGCCAGTACATTGAAAAAGATGCCGCATTGGAACGTCGTTTCCAACCGGTAATGGTAGATGAACCTTCTGTGGAAGATACCATATCCATCCTTCGTGGACTGAAAGAGCGGTATGAGGTATATCATGGAGTAAAGATTACCGATGGTGCCCTCGTTGCAGCAGCTACACTTTCCAACCGTTATATCTCCGACCGATTCCTGCCGGATAAGGCTATCGATCTGGTAGATGAAGCCTGTGCCCTGATCAAGACCGAACTGGATTCTCTTCCGGCAGAACTGGATGAGCAGCAACGTAAGATCATGCAGATGGAGATTGAGGAAGCAGCACTGAAAAAAGAGACCGACAAGCTAAGTCAGGAACGTCTGGCAGATCTGCAAAAAGAACTGGCAGAATATAAAGATGCATTTTCCGTACAGAAAGCACAGTGGGAGAATGAGAAACATTCTGTAGAGAAACTTTCCACATTGCGTGAACAGATTGAAGATCTGAATCGTCAGATCCAGGTGGCACAGCAGCAGTATGATCTGAATAAAGCAGCGGAACTGCAGTACGGCGAACTGCCGAAACTCCAAAAACAGTTGGAGATTGAAGAAGAGAAAGTGAAAAATGAGGATCTTTCTCTGGTACATGAGAGTGTTACCGATGAAGAAATTGCGAGAATTATTTCCCGTTGGACCGGTATCCCGGTGGCGAAACTGACCGAGGGAGAAAAAACGAAGATTCTGGGTCTTGAAGATGTTCTTCATAAACGTGTGATCGGACAGGATGAAGCGGTAACGAAAGTGACCGATGCGATCATCCGTTCCAAAGCCGGTATCAAAGATCCTACAAAACCGATCGGATCATTCCTGTTTCTTGGACCTACCGGTGTCGGTAAGACAGAACTTGCAAAAACTCTGGCACAAACGTTGTTTGATGATGAGAATAATATGGTGCGAATCGACATGAGCGAGTATATGGAGAAATATTCTGTATCCCGTCTGATCGGAGCACCTCCGGGATATGTAGGTTATGAAGAAGGAGGTCAGCTGACGGAAGCTGTCAGAAGAAAACCGTACTCGGTAGTACTGTTTGATGAGATTGAGAAAGCACATCCGGATGTATTTAACGTACTGTTACAGGTGCTGGATGATGGCCGGATCACAGATTCTCAGGGACGTACCGTTGACTTCAAGAATACGATTCTGATCATGACTTCCAACATCGGTTCTTCCTATCTGCTGGATGGTATTGGGGAAGATGGAAGTATCAAACCGGAAGCAGCAGAGATGGTACAGAACGACCTGCGTGGGCATTTCCGTCCGGAGTTTCTGAACCGTCTGGATGAGATCATTATGTTCAAACCATTGACCAAAGACAATATTGGTGGTATCGTAGACCTGTTAATGGCAGAGCTGAACAACCGTCTGGCAGATCAGGAGATTCATATCCGTCTGACAGCTGCGGCAAAGAACCATATCATCGAAGGTGGGTATGATCCGGTATATGGCGCACGTCCATTGAAACGTTATCTGCAGAAATATGTGGAAACACTGGCTGCAAAGATGATTCTTGGTGGAAAAGTCGGTCAGGATGATACAATCGTTCTGGATGTGACGGATGGTGAGTTGACAGCTTCTGTACAGTCTGTATAAAGGAGTTTTGAGATGATACCGAACGATCCGGTGATGTTGCTCAGTTATGTAAATACGCAGCTGAGAGATTATTATTCCAGTCTGGATGCTCTTTGTGAGGATAAGGGTATTGGAAAAAAAGAACTGGTGGAGAAGATGAAGTCCATTGAGTATGTGTATGAGGTGGATCGAAATCAGTTTGTGTGATAAGGGAAGCATTCCTGCAAAAAAAGTAGGAGTGCTTCTTTTTTTGATAAGTCATTTAAACAAAGTATTGACAGAAAGTTAACATAGTGCTAATATACTTCTTGTATAAATTCCATAGTAACATATCAAGTGCACCTGCGAACATAGTTCGTCGGTGAGAGAGGGAATCAGGTGTGAGTCCTGAGCGATCCGGTCACTGTAATCAGGGAGGAAAGCCCGGTAGGATCCATTGTACCGCAAGGTATGAGAAGGAGGGCCGACTGTTGATCTGTAAGTCAGGAAACCTGCTTGTATGTCGTAAGGTTAAAACTTCCGAGTAAAGTTTTACATCCTGTTTGTAGTAAAAATGAGATGTCAGCTTTCTGTCGGGGAAAAGACATCTTTTTTATATATTTACAAAAACACGAACTTATGGAATGATCGAAACAGGAGCGTAGTGTTTCGAGACCTTGACTATTTGAATTTATGCACGATTAAACGACAGGATGAACAGAATCCTGTTTCTGTAGATCTACTGTATCATTTACCTCCGCAACCAAGTGATATAGATTCCTCTTGGATCTTGTGCAGAAGCAGGATGGTTTCATCCGGTTAGCCTTGAAAATGGAAGCCTGAAAAGGCTTCTTTTTTTGTGCTTTTCATGTGAAAAATCTGCAACACATGGCTGCATAGAAAAATAACTTTTGCAATTGAAAGCACCGGAACTTCATGGTACACTGAGATAGTAAAGTAACTGTAAAAACAGCTACGGAAAACAAAAATGGAGGCAATAATATGGAGGGTTTTACAACGAAAAAACAGCAGTTTGCAACGGTATGGAAGATGCATACTGCAGGCGATGCACAGTGGTATCCGGCGCAGGTTCCGGGAACTGTGTATACAGATCTGTTAAGAAACGGACAGATGGAAGATCCGTTCTGGAAGGACAATGAATACAGAGCACTGGATCTGATGGAAAAAGATTATGAATATGAGACCGTGTTTGAGGGAACCGAAGCACAGGAAGGCGAGAGACAGTGGCTTCGCTTTGAAGGTTTGGATACGATCTGTGATATCTATCTGAATGAAGAAAAAATCGGTAATACATATAACATGCACAGAATCTGGGAGTTTGATGTAACAGGAAAGGTGAAAGCAGGAGAAAATATCCTGCGTGTGTATTTCCATTCTCCGCTGGAGTATATTAAAGAAGCTTACGAAAAACAGCCGACACACGGAAGTGAAGATGCGATGGATGGCTTTGTGCATATCCGCAAAGCACACTGCATGTTCGGATGGGACTGGGGTGCTCATCTGCCGGATGCGGGAATCTTTCGTCCGGTATATCTGCTGACGATGACCGAAGGCAGAATAGACAGCGTGTATATCCGTCAGGAACACGAAGAGGGAAAAGTAACCCTGCATTTTGATGTGAGCAGAAACCCGAAAGAGGATCTCAGAAAAGAGATCCCGGTGGGAAAAGAGGCAGATGGCTATACCTATGAAGTAACTGTGACAGCACCGGATGGTACAAAGATCATTGCAAAAGATACCCCGGAGGATCTGGTGATCGAACAGCCGAAGCTCTGGTGGCCAAACGGTGTGGGCGAACAGCCATTATATGAAGTGAACGTAACGCTGGCAAAAGACGGACAGCCGGTGGACAGATGGACAAGAAAGATTGGTCTTCGCACGATGACGATGGATATTCATCCGGATGAGTGGGGCGAGAGTTTTGCTCATCAGGTGAACGGAAAGGATATCTTTGCCATGGGTGCAGACTATATCCCGGAAGATCATCTCCTGGGTCGTGTGACACCGGAAACTACAAGAAAACTGTTGGAACAGTGTAAGGCAGCCAACTTTAACGCAGTCCGCGTATGGGGCGGCGGTTACTATCCGGAAGACTGGTTTTATGATCTGTGTGATGAACTGGGACTGATGGTATGGCAGGACTTTATGTTTGCATGTGCAGTCTATGATTTGACACCGGACTTTGAGGCGAATATCCGGGAAGAATTTATTGATAATGTAAAAAGATTACGTCATCACGCATCCCTTGGACTGTGGTGTGGTAACAATGAGATGGAAATGTTTGTAAAACAGGGCGAGTGGGTAACCAAACCGAGCGAGGTGCGCGATTATCTCTTCATGTACGAGCGCGTGATTCCGGAGATTCTGAAGAAATACGATCCGGAAACCTTCTACTGGCCTGCAAGTCCGTCTTCCGGCGGATGCTTCGATGATCCGTCAGATCCGAACCGTGGAGATGTGCATTACTGGGATGTATGGCATGGAAACAAGCCGTTCTCGGATTACCGGAATTACTATTTCCGCTATGCAAGTGAATTTGGCTTCCAGTCCTTCCCGTCTTTTGAGACAATCAAAACTTTTACCGATGATCCGGCAGACTGGAACATTTTCTCTTATGTTATGGAAAAACATCAGAGAAATGCAGGCGCAAACGGAAAGATCCTGAATTATCTGCAGCAGACATTCCGCTATCCAACCGAATTTACCACGTTATTATATGCTTCCCAGATGTTGCAGGCAGAAGCTATCAAGTACGGGGTGGAACATTTCCGAAGAAACAGGGGCAGATGTATGGGTGCGATCTACTGGCAGTTAAATGACTGCTGGCCGGTAGCTTCCTGGGCATCGGTAGATTATGAGGGAAGATGGAAAGCCCTGCATTATTATGCAAAACGGTTCTTTGCACCGGTGATGGTATCCTGTGAAGAACAGAACTGGATGACTGCGGAAGCGAATATGAACCGTGAACATTTTGTATATGAAAAATCTATCCGCCTGAATGTGACCAACGAGACCCTGGAAGATAAGAAAGTTCTGGTAAAATGGGCACTTCGAAACGCCGATGCATCTGTTGTGAAAGCAGAGGAGCGAGAAGTAACGGTGCCGGCACTTTCCAGTGTATGGCTGGATAAAGAAGAATACCCGGATGTGGATGTATTCGGCCAGTATGTAAGCTATGAGGCATGGGAGGGTGATACCTGCATCTCTGAGGGCAGCGTGATCTTCTCTTATCCGAAGTACTTCCATTATCTGGATCCGCAGCTGTCATATCGGATCGAGGGAGACGAGATCGTAGTCAGCGCGAAAGCCTACGCGAAAGGCGTGGAGATCCTGAATGCGTCCGAAGATCTGATCCTGTCGGACAACTATTTTGATATGAGTGCGGGAGAAAAGAGAGTAAAGATTCTTGGCAAAGCATCAAGAAAAGTGGAAGATCCTGCAGACTGGGAGAACCAGATAAAAGAGCAGCTTGCGGACGGTCTGAAACTGCGAAGCGTTTACGATATTCGGTAAAAGATGTTGGGGCAAAAAGCATTTTGCCCCTTTGATACCGGATTGCTCCGTACTTTGTACTCCCGCAATCCTCAAAAACATTCGTAATCCGCTCATTTTTCTTTGAAAAATGGCTACTTACTCATGTTTTGGCGGATCCCAAGTTCATAAATCTTCGTGCAAGCAAGCTTGCGTCAGATTTCCGAACTTTTGATCCTGGTATCAACAAAAACCTTGACAAAAGAAAAAAAGCCTACTATAGTAATGTCAGCCGAAACTGTTTCAAAAACAGGAAGAGGTACAGAGAAAAAGGTAGTGACAAAGAGGAGTAGATATTGTACCCCGCAAAGAGAGGGAACTTCGTGGCTGTGAGAGATCCCCGGCAGACAATATCGAAGGTAGCTTTGGAACCGGAAGACTGAACGTTTTTGCTTGTAACTGTGAAGATGCTGAACAGTTACCGTTTTCAGACAGAAAATCAGTAAGCTTTCACGGCTGATCCCCGTTATCGGATAATGAGATGTATGGAACGCTTGTTGTTTCATATAAGCAAGGTGGTAACGCGAGACATTCGCCCTTCACACAGATGAGAACATCTGAGTGGAGGGCGTTTCTAATCTTCAAAAAGACAAAGGAGACAACCATGAGTAAAGAACTGGCAAAGACTTACGATCCGAAAGGACTCGAAGACCGTTTATACCAGAAATGGCTGGACAGCGGCTATTTTCATGCAAAAGTAAACAAAGCGAAGAAACCATTTACCATTGTTATGCCGCCGCCAAATGTAACAGGACAGCTGCATATGGGCCATGCACTGGATGAGACTATGCAGGATATCCTGATCCGTTTCAAGAGGATGCAGGGATATGAAGCACTGTGGCAGCCGGGAACCGACCATGCGGCAATCGCTACAGAGGTTAAGGTTATCAACAAGTTAAAAGAACAGGGCATCGACAAAAACGAGATCGGAAGAGAAGAATTCTTAAAACATGCCTGGGCATGGAAAGAAGAGTACGGCGGAAAGATTATTAACCAGCTGAAAAAACTGGGCGCATCTGCGGACTGGGAAAGAGAGCGTTTCACGATGGACGAAGGATGTTCCAAAGCGGTGCAGGAAGTATTTATCCGTCTGTACAACAAAGGATATATCTACAAAGGATCCCGTATCATCAACTGGTGTCCGGTATGCCAGACCTCTATCTCTGACGCGGAGGTAGAACATGAGGATCAGGACGGATTCTTCTGGCACATTAACTACCCGGTAGTTGGAGAAGAAGGAAAATTCGTAGAGATCGCAACGACCCGTCCGGAAACACTTCTGGGAGATACCGCAGTAGCGGTAAACCCGGAAGATGACAGATATAAAGATCTGGTAGGAAAGATGCTGAAACTGCCACTGACCGACCGTGAGATTCCGGTGATCGCCGATGCGTATGTAGACAAAGAGTTCGGAACCGGATGCGTAAAGATCACACCGGCACATGACCCGAATGACTTTGAAGTAGGAAAACGTCATAATCTGGAAGAAATCAACATTCTGAACGATGATGCAACCATCAACGATCTGGGTGGAAAATATGCAGGCATGGATCGCTATGAAGCAAGAAAAGCTATGGTGAAAGATCTGGAAGATCTGGGACTGTTGGTAAAAGTAGTACCCCACAGTCACAGTGTAGGAACCCATGACCGTTGTGGTACAACCGTAGAGCCGATGATCAAACCACAGTGGTTTGTAAAGATGGACGAGATGGCAAAAGCAGCTATTGACACTTTGAAAGACGGCGATCTTCAGTTTGTTCCGGAACGTTTTGATAAGACTTATCTGCACTGGCTGGAAAACATTCGTGACTGGTGTATCTCCCGTCAGTTATGGTGGGGACACAGAATCCCGGCTTATTACTGTGATGACTGCGGTGAGACCGTAGTGGCAAAAGAGATGCCGAAGATCTGCCCGAAATGTGGAAAAAATCATTTCCATCAGGATGAAGATACTCTGGATACCTGGTTTTCCTCCGCATTGTGGCCATTTTCCACACTGGGCTGGCCGGACAATACCGAAGAGATGGAATATTTCTATCCGACAGATGTACTGGTAACCGGATACGATATCATTTTCTTCTGGGTTATCCGTATGGTATTCTCCGCTCTGGAACAGACTGGGAAAGCACCTTTCCATCACGTACTGATCCACGGTCTGGTAAGAGATTCACAGGGAAGAAAGATGAGTAAATCTCTGGGTAACGGTATCGATCCGCTGGAAGTCATCGACAAGTACGGCGCGGATGCCCTGCGTCTTACATTAATGACCGGTAATGCACCTGGTAACGATATGCGTTTTTACTGGGAGCGTGTAGAGTCCAGCAGAAACTTTGCAAACAAAGTCTGGAACGCTTCCCGTTTTATCATGATGAACCTGGAAAAAGCGGAAGTTCCGTCTTCTATGGATCTTGCAAACCTGACGGCTGCAGATAAGTGGATTCTGTGCAAGTTCAATGATGTAGCAAAAGACGTTACCGATAACATGGAAAAATTTGAACTGGGTATTGCGGTACAGAAAGTATATGACTTTATCTGGGAAGAATTCTGTGACTGGTACATCGAGATGGTAAAACCGCGTCTTTATAACGACGAGGATACCACAAAGGCAGCAGCACTGTGGACACTGAAAACGGTTCTTGGCGGTGCACTGAAACTGCTGCATCCGTACATGCCGTTTATCACAGAAGAAATTTACTGTACTCTGAATCCGGAAGAAGAATCCATTATGATCGCTTCCTGGCCGGAATGGAAAAAAGAGTGGGATTTCAAACAGGATGAAAAAGATGTTGAGATGATTAAAGAGGCAGTCAGAAGCATCCGCGGCGTACGTACCGAGATGAATGTACCGCCGAGCAAAAAAGCTACCGTATATGTAGTGGCAGAAGATGCATCTGTAAGAGAAACCTTTGAAAAGGGTAAAATCTTCTTTGCAACACTGGCATCCGCAAGTGAAGTTCTGGTACAGTCTGATAAGAGCGGTATCGCAGAAGATGCAGTATCTGCAGTAATTCCGCAGGCGGTAATCTATATTCCGTTTGCAGAACTGGTGGATATTGAAAAAGAGATCCAGCGTCTGGAAAAAGAGGAAGGACGTCTGGAAAAAGAATTGGCCCGTGTCAACGGTATGCTGAGTAACGAACGTTTCATCAGCAAAGCCCCACAGGCCAAGATTGATGAGGAAAAAGGAAAGCTGGAAAAATACACACAGATGATGGAACAGGTAAAAGAAAGACTGGCACAGCTGCGGTAAGTTATGCGAGCAACGAGTCAAAGTCCATGCAATTACATGAGACACCGGTGATTGCCGCGATATCGGTTCGGAACATGTAGCGCGTGTTTCGAACCGATTTTGGGGGCGTATCTGAATACGATGAGATATCAGGTACGCTTCTGTATTTACGCAGCAGATAGGAGCAGAAAAAAACATGAAAAAAATCAATCTGAAAAAACCTACCCGCAATCAGGTGATTCGGATCTGTAACTTGTTGTCTGTACCCCTGCAGTTTCTGGGGTGCTGTGTACTGTATCTGGTAATCGAGGCGCTTTCCCGTCATTCGCTGCGGGAAGCCTGGCAGTATATGACAGGAAGCCCTCTGATCTTTTTATACAATGCATTTTTAATTTTTACCACAAGCCTTGTGGTATATCTGTTTAAACACAGAATCCTTGCCAGAACTATCGTGGGATGTTTCTGGTTTATTCTGGGATGCGTGAACGGATTCTTACTGTTAAACCGTGTAACTCCATTTACCGGACCGGATCTGAAACTGATTAATGACGCAATGCGTATTCTGAACAAGTATCTGTCCCCGGGACTGGTGGTTGCCGTACTGGTCGGGCTTGGTGTCCTGCTGTTATTTTTCATCTGGATGTTCCGAAAAGGCTGGAAATTTCAGGGAAAGATGCGCTACTGGCTGAATATTCCGCTGATTGTTGCTGGTGTGGCAATTTTTGCGTTGACAAGTAAGCTGGCGATTGATAATCGTCTGTTATCCACGTATTTTGGAAATATTGCGTATGCATATCAGGATTACGGTTATCCATACTGTCTGGCAGTTACAATTTTCGATACCGGAATCAATGAACCGAACGGATATTCTAAAGCATTGATGGAAGATATCGTGAACAGTGAAGGTGAGATCAAGGAAACCAAGAAAAAAAATACGGATGTCAACATCCTGTTTTTACAGCTGGAAACATTTATCGATCCGACCGAAGTGAATTTTCTTTCTTTTTCCGAGGATCCGATCCCGAACTTCCGAAAGTTAAGTGAGGAATATTCTTCCGGCTACTACAAAGTGCCAGCAGTAGGTGCGGGAACCGCGAATACGGAGTTTGAATCTATCACCGGTATGAGTCTTCATTATTTTGGGGCGGGAGAGTATCCGTATAAGACGATTCTGAAAGAGACGACCTGCGAGAGCGCAGCCTATGATCTTAAGAAGCTCGGTTACAGTACTCATGCGATCCATAACAATGAAGCGAATTTCTACGGAAGACGAACCGTATTTTCCAGACTTGGATTTGACACCTTTACTTCTGAGGAATATATGCCGAACATCAGTGATACCACACCGATGGGATGGGTGAAAGATCATATTCTGACTGATGAAATTTTTAAGGCCATGGAATCCACAGAAGGTCCGGATTATGTATATACGATCTCGGTACAGGGACATGGAGATTATCCAACCGAACCGGTACTTTCTGATCCGGAGATTAAAGTAACGGGAGCGGAATCTGAAGAGAAAAATAATGCATGGGAATATTATGTAAATCAGCTTCACGAGATGGATCAGTTTGTCAAAGAACTGACGGATCGTCTCTCTGAATTGGATGAGCGGGTGGTTCTCGTTATGTATGGAGATCATCTGCCGACCATGGATCTGAAAGTGGAGGACATGAAAAACCGTTATCTGTTCCAGACAAAATATGTGATGTGGAGCAACTTCGACATGAAGAAAAAAGACAAAAACATTGCCGCTTACCAGATGGCAGCGGAAGTGTTTAATCGTCTGGGGATTCATGAGGGAACGGTCTTTAACTATCATCAGACCAGAAAAGGAAGCAGGAATTATCAGCTGGATCTGCAGGCATTGCAGTATGATATCCTGTATGGAAAACAGTATGTTTACGGTGGTGAGAATCCGTTTGAGGCAACAAAGATGCAGCTTGGGATCTATCCTGCAACACTGGAACGGCTGGAGTCCATCGGAAATGGAAGCTATTATGTCTATGGAACCAATTTTACGGCAGCGAGCAGACTGGAGATTAACAAAGAACTGCAGGAAACACAGTACATCAGTCCGACACAGCTGCTGGTGCAGAATGTGGAACTGGCAGATGGCGATCAGGTGTCAGTTGCGACACAGAGTAACAGTTCCACAAAGAAAGTGCTGTCACGAACCGATTATCTTACCTACAATGAGGATAATGGAGAACTGATGTCACAGGAAAACTATCAGGCAAAAAAATCAGCAAAAGCGATGCTTGAGCGGCTGAAGGAACAGCATGCAGAGCAAACAGAGGATGACGGGCAGGCAGCGGAAGAAACGCCAACAGAGGAAACAACACCGGAACTGTCTCTGACACCGGCACCTGCGTCCACACCGGAATCCTGAGAAAAAACCGGCTTCCGGTATTACGGAAACTGGAAAAAGTCAAAAGTTGCGACATAATTTACTTGATTATTACCACCACTATTATATAATGGAAAGTACCGGGAAACCGGACAAATACATTAGATAAAGTGGTGGTAATTTTGAATTATAGAGAAATCGTAGATTATATTGAAGAGATACCGAAGTTTACATCGAAAAATCCGCTGGATCACACGAAGGCACTGCTGAAGTGTCTGGGCGATCCCCAGAATCAGATGCAGGTGATCCATGTGGCGGGAACCAATGGAAAAGGAAGCGTCTGTGCATATCTGGATTCCATGCTCCGGGCAGGAGGTTACAAAGTTGGTTTATTTACTTCGCCACATCTGGTAAAGATCAATGAACGTTTTAAGATCAACGGAGAGATGATTTCCGATGAACGGTTTGTAAAAGCTTTTGAAGAAGTACAGAAGATTATTAAAAAGGCACAGGAAGAGGGACTGGATCACCCGAGCTATTTTGAGACACTGTTTCTGATGGGAATGGTTGTTTTTAAAGAAGCAAATGTGGATTATGTGGTTCTGGAGACCGGCCTTGGCGGAAGACTGGATGCGACCAACACTGTAGATCATCCGCTGGCATGCATCATTACTTCTATCAGTCTGGATCATGTGGAATATCTGGGAGACACCATCGGAAAAATTGCCGGTGAAAAGGCAGGAATCATCAAACCACAGGTTCCGGTGATCTATGACGGACATCAGCCGGAGGCTTCCGAAGTGATTGAAAAACGTGCCAACGAACTGGGTTCCCCGGCATTTGCACTGACCGAGGACATGTATGAAATGCAGAAAAATACAAGAGAGGGCATTGATTTTTCCTTTCATTGTAAGTATTATAATACTGTTCAACTGTCGATTCCATATATTGCACCGTACCAGATGATGAATGCATCGCTGGCGTTTTTCACGATGGAACAGCTGCGGGATGTGCATAAGATTCCGTTGGAAAAGCTGATCGAGGGATTGAAAAATACGCACTGGGAAGGTCGTATGGAGACTGTTTTACCGGATGTGATCGTAGACGGGGCACACAATGCAGATGGTGTGGCGCGGTTTGTGGAGACGGCGTGTCATTTTGGAAAAGAACATCCGATCACGCTGTTATTTTCGGCAGTGGCTGATAAGGATTATGAAAAAATGATCCGTACAGTCAGCGAAAAGATCCGTCCGAGAGCAGTAGTTGCCACAGAAGTTGGCGGCAGCAGAGTTGTACCGGCTACGGAACTGGCAGAGTTTTTCAAGGAAGACGGATGTGAACAGGTGATCGCCGAGGCAAATGTAGGAGAGGCATTTGAAAAAGCGTTGTCTTTAAAGGGCGATGGAATGTTATTCTGCGTTGGATCTCTTTATCTGGTAGGTGAGATCAAGGAGTACCTTCAGAAGAATCCAGAAGCATAGGAGAGAAAAGAATGATTAATTACGAAGAGGAATTGAAAAAATTCAAACCCTGTCTTGATGTGGACGAGATCGAGAGTGCGGTATATACACGGGATCTGACCGATATCGTGGATATCCTGCAGGAGATGCTGAAAACAGAGAAAAAAGACCGGAAAGAATAAGGGGTAAAACATGAATTGTATGAATTGCGGAGCTCCGATCGGAAAGTCGGATTACTGTACGAGCTGCGGCTTTCATGTGGAAGTACAGAAGAAAATCTGGCAGTTGTCCAATACCTATTACAATCTGGGACTGGACAAGGCACAGATCCGGGATCTATCCGGAGCCATTGATCTGTTAAAACGCAGTCTGAAGTTTAACAAGCTGAATGTTCAGGCGAGAAACCTGCTGGGACTGGTATATTTTGAGACCGGTGAGGCAGTGGCAGCGTTGAGTGAATGGATCATCAGTAAAAATATCATGCCGGAGAATAACATCGCTTCCGAGTATATCGAACGGCTGCAGCAGAATGCCAACAAACTGGATGTGATCAATCAGACTATCAAAAAGTATAATGACAGTCTGCAATGCTGTCGCAAAGGCAGTGAGGATGTGGCGGTGATCCAGCTGAAAAAGATCCTGAATCAGAATCCGAAGCTGATCAAGGGATATCATCTGCTGGCCCTGATCTACCTGAAAAAAGAAGAATATGAAAAAGCAAGACGAATTCTGAAAAAAGCGGCGAAGATCGATAAGACAAACTCCACAACGCTGCGCTTTTTGCGGGAAGTAGACGAACAGACCGGAACAATTACCAGCCTGGAACCAAGAAGGTGGGCATTTGGTCTGCGTGAGAAGGAAGAAAAGGTTTCGGGTAATCAGTCGATTGCCTATCGGACAGAAAATGATGTGGTGATCCAGCCACCGACCTTCCGTGAAAGTTCCATGGCAGCGACACTGCTGAATCTTGGATTTGGTTTTCTGGTGGGGGCCTGTCTGGTATGGTTCTTGATGGTACCTGCAAACACACAGCGGATCAATAAAGCGGCAAACGAAAAAGTCGTAAGCTACAGCAACACTATGGCGACACAGTCTGCTGAGATGAATAAGCTCCAGGAACAGATTGACCAGTCTGAAGAGACGGTGGCATCTGCCCAGCAGCAGATTGAGGATGCCCAGAATCAGACAAGCAGTTATGAGAATCTGATTAAAGCATATGCCGCTTTTCAGAGTGGAAATTATACTTCGGCAGCGAATGTTCTGCAGAATGTGCAGGCAGATCTGCTGTCTGTAGATGCAAAAGAAATTTATGATTCAATTTACAAGAGTATCCAGTCAACGATGAAGAATAATCTGAAAAGTCAGGGTGAACAGGCATTTTATGCCAAGGATTATGAGACGGCAATTACAGATTTGAATCAGGCACTGGAGATGGATGACAGCGATTATGAAGTATTAAATCTGTTGGCGCATTCTTATCGGCTTGACGAACAGTATGATAAAGCAGTGGAGATTTTCCAGAAGATCGTAGACCAGTTTCCGGGAACAAAACGTGCTTCCACCGCACAGAAATATATTGATAACGGTGGAAAGGGATTTGACAGCGTTGGTCAGAAAAACAGTTCCGGAACAGGAACTGCACAGACACAGGATCGGACAGGGAATCAGGAGACTGTTTCACAGGATACTGCAGAACAAAGCAGTGCAGATGATACGGCAGATACACAGAATACAGGCGAGACCGGGGCCGATCAGAACGGCAATGGAGGAGAAGCCGAAGGAACTTCCGGAGAAAACGGACAATAAGAGAAACCTCAAAACGGGGGAAATACAAAAGAATTTGTATTTCCCCCGTTTTTTTGTAAAGATAAGAAACCGTTATAAATAATCAGAAAAGGGGAGGATATTTATGGAACAATTTCAGGTGAAGGGGCGGACTCTGGTCATACGGATGCCGAAAGAACTGGATCACCATACCACGGGGCAGATTCCGGGAATAGCTGATCGCATGATCGGCGAGAAGAATATTCAGCGGATTGAATTTGATTTTCGAGACACCGGATTCATGGACAGCTCAGGGATCGGAGTGATCATGGGACGGTATCAAAAGGTGCGGCTGCTTGGAGGCAGTGTGGCAGTGACCCACGTCAGCGATCGAATCTGGAGAATTTTGCATCTTGCAGGAGTGACAAAGGTGATTGAAGTAGAAAAAGAACGAAACTGGAAGGAAAGCAAATAAGGGGGAGAAACGATGGAACAGAAGAATGAAATGATGATTACGTTTGACAGCAGATCCAGTAATGAATCATTTGCAAGAGTGGCAGTAGCGGCGTTTACGACACAGTTAAATCCCACACTGGAAGAGGTGGCTGATATCAAGACCGCTGTATCTGAAGCAATTACAAATGCAATTATTCACGGATATGACAACCAGGTGAAAAAGATCCGGATCCGCTGTCGAGTTAGTGACCGGACCTTGTATGTAGAGGTGGAAGATGACGGAAAGGGAATTGCAGATGTGAAAAAGGCGATGGAACCCATGTATACAACAAGACCGGATCTGGATCGCTCCGGGATGGGTTTTGCTTTCATGGAAGCATTTATGGATCAGGTGGAAGTGGAATCGGAAGCAGGTGTGGGAACAATTGTCCGGATGAAAAAGACAATCGGACAGACACAGCAGCCATTTGCATAAAAGGAGGCCCTATGGAGCGTACCCTCAGATTGATACAGAGAGCACACGAAGGGGATAAGGAGGCGAGGGACATACTGGTGGAAGAGAATGTCGGGCTTGTCTGGAGTATTGTTCGCCGATTTCAAAACAGAGGTGTGGAATCGGAAGATCTGTTTCAGATCGGAACCATCGGGCTGATCAAAGCGGTGGATAAATTCGACTGTAGCTATGAGGTTTGCTTTTCCACCTATGCAGTTCCGATGATTGCCGGGGAAATCAAACGGTATCTGCGAGATGACGGGATACTGAAAGTAAGCCGTTCCCTGAAGGAAACAGCGGGGAAAGCCTACCGGATCCGGGAGCAGCAGGAAAAGCAGACGGGAAGAGAGCCGACTGTCCGGGAGATTGCCGGGATACTGGGAATCCCACCGGAGGAACTGATGGAGGCGATGGAGTCTTATGCGCAGGTGGAATCCCTGCAGCAGACAATTTACCAGGGAGAAGGCAATACCATCCTTCTGATAGACAAACTGGAAGAAAAAGTGAACCAGAGTGAACAGGTGCTGAACAGGTTGTTTTTGGAAGAAATCCTTGGAAAACTGGAAGGTGAAGAACGGGAATTGATCTATCAGCGGTATTTTCAGGAAAAAACACAGAGTGTGATTGCAAAAGAGATGGGAATTTCACAGGTACAGGTCTCGCGGATGGAAAAGAGAATTCTGAGAAAAATACAGGAGGAAGTATAGAGGATTCATTTTGACACATACTACTTACAAAAGAAAGGAAGTGGTAGGATGGCAGGAAAAAAATGGTGGATCTGGCTGCTTGCGATTCTCACAGCAGCCGGAGTACTGGTGGTGCTTCTGATGCAGCAGAATATGCCGGAGAAGCAAAAAGGAGGAACCCTGGTACAAAGACAGGAGGCAACGTGCTATGGGTGATGTACTGTATATACAGACAGACAAAAACCGGAAGATTACAGATCCACATGTCAGGCTTGGTGATATCTCAGATCTTACAAGCAATAATCCGGAAGTGTTGCAAAGGTGCAAGGTGCTTCGGGTACTGACTCTGGAGTCGGGAAAATATGGCAGATATGCGGTTTCGGTCATGAAACTGATAGAACTGATCCAGAAAAAAGAAAAACAGGTGGAAGTGGTTCATGTCGGTGAACCGCAGTTTATCCTGACGTACGAGGATCCGGCTGGAAAAAGTGAGAGGATGAGCTGGTTGAAAACTGCGTTTGTGTGTCTGGTCACATTTTTTGGCACGATGTTTTCTATTATGACTTTCAATACGGATGTAGATATTCCAAAATTGTTTGAGAGAATCAGCAGCCAGTTTACTTCAGATCCAAGAGGACTGGCGATTCTGGAAGTGACGTATTCTGTGGGGATCGGTATTGGTGTTGTATTTTTCTTTAATCATTTTGGAAAATGGAAGATCACCGAGGATCCGACACCGATGGAAGTGGAGATGCGTGCGTACGAGGAACAGGTAGATCAGACGATTCTGGAGATGGAGAGCAGAAAGGAGAACAATTCCGGATGAGAGAAATCTTTCTTGGCATGCTGGGACTTTGCATGGGAACAACGATTGCAAGTGGCGTGGTGGCATTTATTATAAGCCTTGGAATTGTTCCAAGGTTTGCCGGGATTACCGGAAGTGCCGCACAGGTGCGTCTGTATGAGGAATGCTCCATGCTGGGGGCGGTGCTTGGCAATGTGGTTTTTCTGTATCAGCGAGCATTGCCACTGGGTAATCCGGGACTTGCAGTTTACGGAAGCTTTTCCGGAATTTTTCTTGGAAGCTGGGTGGTGGCACTGGGTGAGGTGGTGAATATTTATGCGATTTTGATTCGAAGGATCGGTCTTGTGAAAGGAATTGGACTGGTAATCCTCAGCATGGCACTTGGAAAAGTGGTGGGTTCTCTTTGGTTTTTCTTTTTCTGACGGGAGATCAATAACCGAAAAAATGATAAATCCGGGGATAAAACCAGGAAGCCCGGAAGATACTGAGTGTGTAAGAAATGAAAAACAGAAAAAAGACAGGTAAAATTACCTGGATATGAGGATGAAACGATGCAGAAAGACAGAGAAAAACAGCAGTTATATGAAGAATATGTCAAAAAGGTGACTCCAACGCACAGTTTGCCTGCCAATATGGTAAAAGCCTTTCTGGTGGGCGGTCTGATCTGTGTGTCAGGACAGGCAGTCACTGAATGGGCACTGGCAGCAGGTATGGATGAGAAAACAGCTGGAACCTGGTGTTCCATTGCCTTGATCTTTCTGAGTGCCCTGACTACGGGTATGAACCTTTATCCACGGCTGGCAAAATGGGGAGGAGCAGGCACCCTTGTGCCGATCACAGGATTTGCCAATTCTGTGGCGGCACCGGCAGTGGAATACCAGAAAGAAGGACAGGTATTTGGAATCGGAAGCAAGATATTTACCATAGCGGGACCGGTGATACTTTATGGGGTGCTGACCTCATGGGTGTTGGGACTGATACAGTACGTGGCAGAAAGGTGGTAGCAGATGGAGATCGGGAAACAGAGTATTCGGTTGGAAAAGCCGGTCTATGTGGAAAGCTGGGCATCGGTTGTTGGAAAAAAAGAGGGGGAAGGTCCACTGGCTCCTTTCTTTGATGAAATTGAGACGGATGATCAGCTGGGGCAGGATAACTGGGAAGAAGCAGAGAGTATGCTGCAACAGAAGGCGGCGAGGCTGGCAATCAAAAAAGCAGGATGCTGCCCGGAAGATATACGAATCATCTTCGCGGGGGATCTGCTGGCACAGTCCATCGCTTCTTCCTTCGGGATCGGCGAACTGGAGCGTCCAATGTACGGAGTATTCGGGGCGTGTTCCACGATGGGTGAAGCACTGAGCCTTGGGGCGATCACAGTTTCGGCAGGCCACGGAGAACGGGTTCTGGCAGTGACATCGAGTCATTTTGCAACGGCAGAGAAAGAATTTCGTTTTCCGCTGGGTTACGGAAACCAGAGGCCATTGTCCGCTTCCTGGACTGTTACGGGAAGTGGTGCCTGTGTGTTAAACAGGAAAAAGGGGAGGGTGAAGATCACGGGGCTTACCATCGGGAAAGTGGTAGACTATGGATTAAAAGATTCCCAGAATATGGGAGCATGTATGGCACCAGCAGCTTGCAGCACCATAGTACAGAACCTGAAAGACTTTGGAAGAAAACCCGAAGAGTATGATCAGATTATTACCGGAGATCTTGGTTATATCGGACAGCAGATATTACTGGACCTTTTGGAAAAAGAAGGGTATCAGGCAGGGAAAAATCATAAAGATTGTGGAATTTTGATGTACGATCAGAAAACACAGGATACCCACGCGGGAGGAAGCGGCTGTGGCTGCAGTGCTTCTGTACTTGCCGGTTATATCCTGCCAAAGATTGCCTGCGGTGACTGGAAACGGGTACTTTTTGTGCCAACAGGGGCGCTGATGTCAAAAGTGAGCTTTTATGAAGGAAACAGTGTGCCGGGAATCGCCCAGGGCGTAGTACTGGAATGGGAAGAAGGGGAGGTGGAACAGACATGCTGATGAATTATATCCATGCTTTCTGGGTAGGCGGACTGATCTGTGCACTGGTGCAGATCCTTCTGGATAAGACCAGACTGATGCCGGGAAGAGTCATGGTTCTTCTGGTATGTACGGGAAGTGTGCTGAGTGCTCTGCATTTGTACGAACCGTTGGTGGATTATGCCGGTGCAGGTGCCAGTGTTCCGCTGATCGGATTCGGACATTTGTTATTTCAGGGTGTGAAAGAAGAGATGGAACAGGTGGGTGTTCTGGGAGTATTTACCGGAGGGTTAAAAGCCAGTGCCGGAGGTATCAGTGCTGCGCTGATTTTCGGATATCTTGCGAGCTTGTTTTTTCATCCGCAGATGAAAAAATAAAGAAGAAAGAGACCTTCAGCTCTTGCCACATATGGAAAAGATATAGTATAATAATATAGTTTATGTGTAAGTGCCAGCGGGATCGATACAAAGATCCCGCAACAGAAAATGAAAAGGTGATCAATTTGAGAGAAGAAGTAATCAAAAGACTGGAACAGACAGTGGGAAATGATCAGTTTCTGCGGAATGAACCAATGAAGAAACATATTACTTTCCGTGTAGGAGGACCGGCAGCATGTTTTCTGATGCCATCCACAAAAGAACAGATTGAAGAAATCGTACATATCTGTCAGGAAGAAAAGACGCCCTGCTTTATTCTTGGAAATGGCAGCAATCTTCTGGTAAGTGATCAGGGATATGACGGAGCTGTGTTGCAGATCTATAAAAATATGAATCAGGTTGCGGTGAATGGAGAACAGCTGCAGGTACAGGCAGGAGCGCTGTTATCCACTATAGCCAGAAAGGCACTGGATGCAGGACTTACCGGCATGGAATTTGCAGCGGGAATTCCGGGAACTCTGGGAGGCGCTGTAGTTATGAATGCAGGCGCTTACGGCGGGGAGATGAAAGATATTCTGGAATCCGTCACTGTGCTCACACCAAAGGGAGAACAGAAGAAACTGTATAAAGAAGAACTTCAGCTGGGATATCGGACCAGTGTGGTAAAAGAAAAGGGTTATATTGTTCTGGAAGCGGTTCTGAATCTGAAAAAAGGAGATCCGGAAGCGATAAAAAGCCGTATGGATGAACTGAAAGAGCAGCGTGTGACAAAACAGCCGTTAGAGTATCCAAGTGCAGGAAGTACCTTCAAAAGACCAGAAGGATATTTTGCCGGAAAACTGATTCAGGATGCCGGCCTTCGCGGTTATCAGGTTGGTGGTGCACAGGTATCGGAAAAACACTGTGGCTTTGTGATCAATAAAGAAAATGCGACAGCGACAGATGTGGTGAATCTGATTCACGATGTACAGCGGATCGTATATGAAAAATTTCAGGTGCAGCTGGATACAGAAGTGAAATTTCTTGGGGAATTTTAAAAGCGAAAGAGGAGCAACATGAGATTTGTAATTGTTACGGGAATGTCCGGTGCGGGAAAAAGTACTGCACTGAAAATACTGGAAGATGCAGGTTATTTTTGTGTGGATAACCTTCCGATTCCACTTCTGGAAAAATTCGCACAGTTTATTGTGGAAGGAAACTCGGGAAGTATCCAGAAGGTGGCTCTTGGAGTAGATGTGCGAAGCGGCGGCGGGATGGAAGGAGTGCAAAAAGCGCTGGAAGAGATCCGGCTGACCGGACTTGAATATGAGATACTGTTTCTGGATGCCGAAGATGAGGTACTGGTAAAACGCTATAAGGAAACCAGAAGAACACATCCGCTGGCCGGAAGCGGCAGAGTGGAGAACGGCATCCGGGAAGAACGCAGAAGATTAAAATATCTGAAAGAGCATGCGGATTATATTCTCGACAGCAGCCAGCTTCTGACAAGAGAACTGAAGGCGGAATTGGATAAGATCTTCGTGAAAAATCTGGGTTTTAAAAATCTGATGATCACCGTTCTGTCTTTTGGATTTAAATACGGAATTCCATCGGATTCAGATCTGGTATTCGATGTGAGATTTTTGCCCAATCCATATTACATTGATGAACTCCGTCCGTTAAGTGGAAATGACAAACCGGTCAGTGATTATGTGATGAACTGTGAAGCATCCAGAATTTTTCTGGATAAGCTGGCAGACATGGTTTCATTCCTGATTCCGAACTATATTCTGGAGGGAAAGAACCAACTGGTTGTCAGCATTGGATGTACCGGTGGAAAACATCGTTCGGTGACACTGGCAAATGCATTGTATCAGCGTCTGGAACAGTCAGAAGAATATGGAGTACGGATTGAACACAGAGACATTGGTAAGGATGCTATCCGAAAGAAAATGAATGAAGTGAGGTAAGAGTGCATGTCCTTTTCCGGTAAAGTGAAAGAGGAATTATCCCGGCAGATATCCACGGCACGTCATTGCCAGATTGCAGAGATCGCTGCGATCTTAAGTGTCTGTGGGCAGGTCAGTATCTCGGCTAACGATCACTTTTGCGTGACCGTACATACAGAAAATGTGTCTGTGGCAAGAAAGTACTTTACATTAGTAGAAAAAACATTTAATATAGAAGCTGTAATTCACGTTCGGAAGAATGTTTACCTGAAAAAGTCCAATGTATATAGGGTAGAAGTACCTTCCCATGAGGATACGGTTCGAATTCTTCAGGCCACCAAATTTATGTCGCCGGAACAGGAGATTGCAGATGACCTGTCTGTTATGAGCCGTCTGGTGATACAAAAAGAATGTTGTAAAAGAGCATTTTTGAGGGGAACGTTTTTAGCTGCAGGTTCTATCAGTGATCCGGAGAAAGGATATCATCTGGAAATTGTCTGCTCAACTATGGAACGGGCGGAACAGATACAGTCTATCATGAAAGAATTTGAGCTGGATGCGAGAATTGTTACAAGAAAGAAAAACCAGGTGGTTTATCTGAAAGAGGGATCCCAGATCGTAGATTTTCTGGGAGTGGTAGAAGCAGGAATTGCTCTGATGAATCTGGAAAATATTCGAATCAGGAAGGAAATCAGCAACAATATTAACCGTAAAGTGAACTGCGAGACTGCCAACATCGGGAAAACGGTTTCGGCAGCAGTAAAACAGATAGAAGATATCAGGTATATTGAAACACATGTGGGCTTCTCACAACTCACGGAGGAGTTGGAGGAGACCGCAGTTTGTCGGTTACGTTATCCGGAAGCGACTCTGAAAGAACTGGGGGAGATGATGAATCCTCCGGTGGGGAAATCAGGAGTGAATCACAGACTTCGTAAACTTGGAAGAATTGCCGATGAACTGCGGGGAAATAAGGAGGATTATAATGATTAAGAAACCAATTACAATTCAGATTTCCAATGGATTAGAAGCAAGACCGGTAGCGATGCTTGTACAGGTTGCCAGCCAGTATGAAAGCAGAATCCAGGTGGAAAGCGGAGATAAACATGTCAATGCAAAAAGTATCATGGGTATGATGACACTTGGGCTGAATGTAGGTGAAAGCGTTACAATTTGTGCAGAAGGTACAGATGAAGAAGCGGCTATCGAAGGAATTGAAAAATATCTGACAAGTAAGTAATAGATAGGTAATTTGCCAATTATATAGCGAACAAGTAACTGTTCAGTACCTTCACAGTTACGAGCAAAAATGCATTTAAACGATAAAAACACGCTTTGCGAGTTTTTATCGTTATCGCGGCACTCCTCAAGGTTCCGTGCAAGCACGGACTTTGACTCGTTGCTCGCGTAAATCACCTTCGGTGATGGCATTTTGGCTTGTATGTCTCGGGATTTTGGCATATTCATGCCAAAACACCTCGTGGTACAGTGGCTACTGAATAGTTACGCGAGCAATTACAAAAGACAGGGACGTCCGAAGAGAATGTCCCTGTCTTTTGTAATTTTAAAATAATTCTTTTACCCGGAAACGGTAACTGTAAAAGTCTTCGAATCCAAGAGAAAGATACAGCCGCTTGGCAGGAGTATTCCCCTCTACGACCTGCAGATAAGCCCCGGTCATTCCCAGCTCTTTTCCGCGATTTAACAAAGAAGTACAAACGGAACGGGCATATTGGCGTCCGCGGTAATGAGGATGCACATGGATCGCATAGATTCCCATGTAGGAACGATCCAAAATGCCGAGTCCGATAGCGACAATCTGTCCGTCGCTATTGGTAATGGAAGCGGCAAGAGTGTCTTTTGGAATTGCATGGTACATAGAAGGTACAATCTGACGATGGATGGCACTGGTTGTACTTTTTAAGGCAAACAACGACTGAATCCACCGGTCATTGATGGTACGTTCCAGCTGCACACTGACAGGTGGCATGGTGATCTGCCAGGGAGCCAGATCCAGGGTCATTACTTCCGTGACGTGTTGCACTGCATATCTGCGGTCGATCAGCCGCTTTTCAAAATCATCCGGAAGAAGAGGCGTGATCTTGAAGATGGAAGGCGTTCCCCAGCGATGGTAAGCGTCTTCGCAGAAATTAATTTTTTCTTCGATAGGGATCGAGGATGGTCCAATCTGTTCCACACAGTTGGTTCTGTGAGTATAAAAATAAGAAAAACGCAGAAGCCATCCGTCATAGAGCTGAATCTGATGAGAGGGCCACGCGTTCAAAGAAAGATCTTCGATCATTTTGATGGTGGGTTTCATAGTAAATACCTCCGTATACTTTCATTATAATAAAGAAGAAAAATACAGGCAACAGAAAATAAGAAAAAACTTACAATTTTTAAAACAGGTTGCAGAAGCTGTTAAAAGAGGATATAATAAGGGGCATGATATGGATACTGCCCTAAAAGGCAGTATTATCAGTAAGAGAGTATCTGGAAATGTGGAAAGCAGAGTTTACAGATAGGAAAACAGATGAGGAGAGTAGATCATGTCGAAGGTTTTAAAAACGATTGTTAATGTGATCCTGTTTTGTGCCATTGTGGTTGCGGCGGGTCTTTTGATTCCACCATTTGCAGGGATTACTACGGTGATGGTGGATGATGTCGATATGCAGACAAATCTGCCACAGGGATCCGTAGCCTATGCAGTGGAGAAGGATCGCAGTGAACTGAAACAGGGAGATAAAGTTCTGATCAGTCAGGAAGGCAGACAATATGTATATGTGGTAGACAGTATCGATGGCAGCAGTGTGGTACTGGACGATCAGTTGAGCACAGATGGTGGGACTACACAGCAGGAGCTGGGAAGCACGGTTCAGAAAGTTATGCTTGTTGTACCGGTGATTGGTTATGTATCCATGGCACTTCGAAGTACAGAAGGGCTGATCATTGTGGGACTTGCTGTTGTATTTGTTATTATCCTGTTTATTCTTGCGGAGGTCTGGAAAAAAGATGATGACGAAGAAGAGGATGAGGAGAATGAGGATGCGCAGGAAGATGAGCCTGAGGAAGAAGAACCTGCAGTAATGTCCAGACAGCAAAAGAAAAAAGCAAGAAAAGCAGATAAGAAAAAGCAGAAACAGGAAGAAAAAGCCGCAGTAGCCGAAGCGAAGGCAAGAGCGAAACGTGAACGACAGGAAGCCAAACTTGCCAAGAAGAACAAAAAGGCTCATATGATGGATGAGTCAGAGCAGGAACCGGAAGCGATACCGGCAGAGCCGATGGAAGAGACACAGGCAGCCGGCAGCACACAGGAAATCGTTCTTCCACAGGAACTGATGCAAGAAGAACAGAGCGCAGGAAACACACAGGAAATCGTATTACCAACGGAAGAAACTCAGGAAAAACAGGAATCGACAGACGAAACGGAAGATCCGGATAAAACACTTTTGCAAGAAACAGCAAGTCTGTTCGCTGCTGATATCGCCAGCATGATGGGTGAGAATCAGACGAAAGAGACAGAGGAACCGGAAGAGACAGATCCATTGGATTCGACAGAGCAGACACAGCCGGTAGTTCTTGAGACGGTATCGGAAGAAAAACAGGAGACAGGAGATAAGAAACTTGCGATGCCGGTGTACACAAAAGAAGAACTTCTTCAGAAGGCCGAAGCGGATGGAGATGAGCCGGAAGTAATCGAAGATGAAGTCAGCGGAGTTACCCTGGTAGATTATTCAGACGTCCTGTAAAAATAAGAAAATAAAAATTTTTGAAAAAAATTTGAAAAACCCCTTGCATTTGCGAGGGGTTTCGTTTATAATAACCCATGTTGTGACATTGATAGCGATGAAGCGCGAGGTTGCTGCACTAATTGCAGGTTTTCCGTGGAGCGAATGTCAAGTTAAGAAACTGGCGACAAGTCACTGTATACATGTTAAATACGTCCACCAGAAGTGTGGAAAACCGCGTGGAAGTCCGGAGGACACACACGGGAAAGTGTACAGTCACCGCTTGTCGTACTCGTAAAGTGCGAAAAGGAGGCGACTTTTTTTATGGCAAGTCAAGTAATGAGAATTATTCTGAAAGCTTATGATCATCAGCTGGTTGATGCATCTGCAAGCAAAATCATCGAAACTGTAAAAAAGAACGGATCAGTAGTGAGTGGACCGGTACCACTTCCCACTAAGAAAGAGGTAGTAACAATCTTACGTGCGGTACACAAATACAAAGATTCCAGAGAACAGTTTGAGCAGAGAACTCATAAAAGACTGATCGATATCATCGGACCGACACAGAAAACTGTGGATGCTCTGGCAAGACTGGAGATGCCGGCTGGTGTTAGCATCGATATCAAGATGAAAAACAAATAATTTCATCGAAAAGAATTATCCGGAAAAGTTAGATATAGAAGCAACACATTCTTAGGAATCAACATCCCGTATGGGTTATAGTGTTCCACTTATATCGGCTGTTTCTAGGATGAACACCCGGGTTGGTGTTCCGCTGTAGTTTAAACAGGAGGTAAAAAGAATGAAGAAAGCAATCTTAGCTACAAAAGTTGGAATGACTCAGATTTTCAACGAAGATGGAGTTTTAACTCCGGTGACTGTATTGCAGGCAGGACCTTGCGTAGTAACTCAGGTTAAAACTGTTGAGAATGATGGTTACAGTGCAGTACAGGTTGGTTTTGTTGACAAGAGAGAAAAACTGGTGAACAAACCAATGAAAGGACAGTTTGACAAAGCAGGCGTTTCTTACAAGAGATTCGTTCGCGAATTCCGTTTAGAAGATGCTGAAAGCTATGAAGTGGCTCAGGAAATCAAAGCTGACATCTTTGCAGCAGGAGAAAAAGTAGATGCTACTGCAATCTCCAAAGGTAAAGGATTCCAGGGCGCAATCAAGAGACACGGTCAGTCCAGAGGACCTATGGCTCATGGTTCCAAATACCATCGTCATGCAGGTTCCAACGGTGCTTGTTCCGATCCGAGCCGTGTATTCAAAGGTAAAAAGATGGCTGGACACATGGGTAACAAAAAAGTTACAGTACAGAATCTGGAAATCGTCAGAGTAGATGCTGAAAATAATCTGCTTCTGGTAAAAGGTGCTGTACCAGGTCCTAAAAAATCTTTAGTAACAATCAAAGCAACCGTTAAAAGCGCAAAATAATTTAACGGATGATCGGTGGACCCGATGCCGCGAGGCATGATTCTTGAAAAGGAGGAACACACAGATGTCAAACGTATCTGTTTATAATATGGAAGGCAATGAAGTTGGCACACTGGAACTGAACGACGCTGTGTTCGGTGTAGAAGTAAATGAACATCTTGTTCATATGGCAGTTGTGCGCCAGCTGGCAAATAAACGTCAGGGAACTCAGAAAGCAAAAACCCGCTCTGAAGTAAGCGGAGGCGGAAGAAAACCTTGGAGACAGAAAGGAACTGGTCATGCAAGACAGGGTTCAACAAGAGCTCCACAGTGGACAGGCGGCGGAGTTGTATTCGCACCGGTACCAAGAGATTACTCTTTCAAAATGAATAAGAAAGAAAGAAGAATTGCTCTGAAATCTGCTCTGACAACAAGAGTACAGGAAAACAAACTGGTAGTCCTGGACGAACTGAAATTAGACGCTATTAAAACAAAAGATATGCAGAATGTACTGAACAACCTGAAAGTTGAAAAAGCAATGGTTGTTACCGATAACGAAAACGTAATCGTATCTGCAAGAAACATTCCGAATGTGATCACAGCATCTGTTGGAACACTGAATGTATTCGATATCCTGAAATACAACACAGTTGTTCTGGACAAAGCAGCTGTTGCAAAAGTTGAGGAGGTATATGCATAATGGCTAACATTCAATATTATGATGTAATCCTTAAACCGGTTGTAACTGAAAAAAGTATGAACGCTATGAGCGAGAAAAAATATACTTTCCTGGTTCATCCGGAAGCAAACAAATCTATGATCAAAGAAGCTGTTGAAAAAATGTTCGAAGGAACAGAAGTAAAAACTGTAAACACAATGAACCTTGACGGTAAGAAAAAACGTCGTGGTTACACAGTTGGAAGAACAGCTAAGACAAAAAAAGCAATCGTTACTCTGACAGAGAACAGCAAAGACATCGAAATCTTCGAAGGTCTGTAAGATTGCAAAGCGGACAAAGTCAATAAGACTTGAGCGAACATCCGATCGCTCTTACTATCGCTGAATGAAAGGAGATAATTACAATGGGAATCAGAAAATACAGCCCATATACACCGTCCAGAAGAAATATGACCAGCCTGGATTTTGCTGAAATCACAAAATCCACACCAGAGAAATCTCTGGTAGTATCTCTGAAAAAGAATTCCGGACGTAACAATCAGGGTAAAATTACAGTTAGACATCGCGGAGGCGGAAGCAGAAGAAAATACAGAATCATCGACTTCAAGAGAAGAAAAGATGATATCCCTGCAACTGTAGTTGCTATCGAATACGATCCGAACAGAACAGCAAATATCGCACTGATCTGCTACGCAGACGGTGAGAAAGCATACATCCTGGCACCAGAAGGACTGAAAGTCGGTGCTAAAGTTATGAACGGAGCTAACGCAGAAGTTAGACCTGGTAACTGCATGCCACTGTCAGAAATCCCGGTTGGTACTATGGTACACAATGTAGAACTTCATCCTGGAAAGGGCGGACAGCTGGTTCGTTCTGCTGGTAATGGAGCTCAGCTGATGGCAAAAGAAGGAAAATACGCAACCTTAAGACTGCCTTCAGGCGAAATGAGAATGGTTCCGATCAACTGCCGTGCATCTATCGGTGTTGTAGGAAACGGAGAGCACAACCTGGTAAATATCGGTAAAGCCGGAAGAAAACGTCACATGGGTATCCGCCCGACTGTACGTGGTTCCGTTATGAACCCGAATGACCATCCGCATGGTGGTGGTGAAGGAAAGACCGGTATCGGCCGTCCTGGTCCATGTACTCCATGGGGTAAACCTGCTCTGGGCCTGAAGACCAGAAAGAAAAACAAACAGTCCAATAAGTATATCGTAAGAAGAAGAGACGGTAAAACATTAGCGAAATAAGGAGGTTACGTAAATGGCTCGTTCATTGAAAAAAGGACCTTTTGCAGATCAGAGCTTACTTAAAAAAGTTGATGCTATGAATGCAGCAGGAGATAAATCAGTTATTAAAACCTGGTCACGTCGTTCCACAATCTTCCCATCTTTCGTAGGACACACAATCGCTGTCCATGATGGAAGAAAACATGTGCCGGTATATGTTACAGAAGATATGGTTGGACATAAACTGGGTGAGTTCGTTGCTACAAGAACTTACAGAGGACATGGAAAAGACGAGAAAAAATCAGGTGTTCGTAAATAAAGCGGTATAGCCCAATCTTGAAAGGAGGATTTTAGTCATGGCAAAAGGACATAGAAGCCAGATTAAAAGAGCAAGAAATGCTAATAAAGATACCAGACCATCTGCTAAGTTATCCTATGCAAGAATGTCCGTACAGAAAGCTTGTTATGTACTGGATGTAATTCGTGGAAAAGATGTGCAGACAGCACTGGGAATTCTGACATACAACCCACGTTACGCTTCAAGCGTAATCAAAAAATTACTGGAGTCTGCAATCGCAAATGCTGAGAACAACAACGGCATGAGCCTTGAAAATCTGTACGTTGCAGAGTGCTACGCAAACAAAGCACCTACAATGAAGAGAATCAGACCGAGAGCACAGGGTAGAGCATACAGAATTGAGAAAAGAACAAGTCATATCTCTATCGTGTTAGATGAAAGATAATAAGGAGGGTAATCATGGGACAGAAAGTTAACCCACACGGCCTTAGAGTCGGTGTTATCAAAGACTGGGATTCCAAATGGTATGCAGAAAAAGACTTTGCTGATAACCTGGTGGAAGACTATAACATCAGAACATTCCTGAAAAAGAAACTGTACAGCGCAGGTGTTGCTAAGATCGAAATCGAAAGAGCTTCCGAGCGTGTAAAAGTTATTATTTATACAGCTAAACCGGGTGTTGTAATCGGTAAAGGTGGTTCTGAAATTGAGAAAGTAAAAAAAGAACTGCAGAAATATACAACAAAGAAACTGATTGTTGATATTAAAGAAGTTAAGAGACCAGACAAAGATGCTCAGCTGGTAGCAGAAAACATCGCACTGCAGCTGGAAAACCGTATTTCCTTCCGTCGTGCTATGAAATCTACAATGCAGAGAACAATGAAAGCCGGAGCAAAAGGAATCAAAACATCCGTATCCGGACGTCTTGGTGGAGCAGATATGGCTCGTACAGAGTTCTACAGCGAAGGAACTATTCCGCTTCAGACACTGAGAGCAGATATTGACTATGGCTTCGCAGAAGCTGATACAACTTACGGAAAAGTTGGTGTAAAAGCTTGGGTTTATAATGGCGAAGTTCTTCCAACCAAAGGAACTAAGGAAGGGAGCGATAAATAATTATGTTAATGCCTAAGAGAGTTAAACGTCGTAAACAATTCCGCGGATCCATGAGAGGAAAAGCATTAAGAGGAAATAAAATCAACTACGGTGAGTTCGGTCTTGTAGCAATGGATCCTTGCTGGATCAAATCCAATCAGATCGAGGCAGCCCGTGTTGCCATGACTCGTTATATCAAACGTGGTGGTAAAGTTTGGATCAAAATTTTCCCGGACAAACCAGTAACAGCAAAACCAGCAGAAACACGTATGGGTTCCGGTAAAGGTGCTCTGGAATACTGGGTAGCAGTTGTTAAGCCAGGTCGTGTAATGTTCGAGATCGCAGGTGTACCTGAAGAAACAGCTCGTGAAGCATTACGTCTTGCAATGCATAAGTTACCATGTAAATGTAAAATCGTTTCTCGTGCAGACTTAGAAGGCGGTGATAACAGTGAAAATTAAAAATTATGTAGAAGATTTAAAAGCGAAATCAGCTACAGAATTACAGGAAGAATTAGTAGCTGCTAAGAAGGAACTCTTTAACCTGAGATTCCAGAATGCAACCAATCAGCTGGACAATACAAGCAGAATCAAAGAGGTTCGTAGAAATATTGCCAGAATTCAGACCGTAATCGCTGAAAAGGCGAACGTACAGTAATCTAAGAAGGAGGCACTAAATCGTGGAAAGAAATCTTAGAAAAACACGTATTGGTAAAGTAGTCAGCAACAAGATGGATAAAACAATCGTAGTTGCTATCGAAGACCATGTAAAACATCCTCTTTACAAAAAAATCGTAAAGAGAACATATAAACTGAAAGCACATGATGAGCAGAATCAGTGCAGCATCGGTGATACCGTTAAAGTTATGGAAACCAGACCGCTGTCCAAAGACAAAAGATGGAGACTGGTTGAAATCGTTGAGAAAGTAAAATAATCGTTATCAGTTAATTCGTATAGGAGGAATACCAGCATGATTCAGCAGGAAAGTAGACTTAGAGTTGCTGATAACACAGGTGCAAAAGAGATTCTGTGTATCCGTGTTATGGGCGGTTCTACTAGAAGATATGCCAATATCGGTGATGTTATCGTTGCTTCCGTCAAAGATGCAACACCAGGCGGCGTTGTTAAAAAAGGCGATGTAGTTAAGGCCGTTGTTGTACGTACTGTAAAAGGTGTTCGTCGTAAAGATGGTTCTTACATCAAATTTGATGAGAATGCAGCTGTCATCATCAAAGATGACAAAACACCAAGGGGAACTCGTATCTTTGGACCAGTAGCAAGAGAGCTTCGTGAGAAACAGTTTATGAAAATTGTATCCCTGGCTCCAGAAGTATTATAAGGAGGTAACCTGATGGCAAGTTTAAAAATTAAAAAAGGTGACACCGTTAAGGTAATCGCCGGTAAAGATAAAGATAAAGAAGGAAAAGTTCTGTCTGTAAAAGACGGTAAAGTCATCGTTGAAGGTATCAACATGATCACAAAACATGCAAAACCTTCTATGGCTAACCAGCAGGGCGGAATCATCAACAAAGAAGCTCCGATCGATGCATCTAACGTAATGCTGATCCACAACGGAAAAGCTGTTCGTGTAGGCTTCAAAGTTGAAGATGGAAAAAAAGTTCGTGTTGCAAAAGGCAGCAACGAAGTAATCGACTAATTGAGAGAGGAGGCAATTGAAAGTGAGCAGACTGAAAGATACTTACAAAAATGAGATCGTAGATGCTATGACCAAGAAATTTGGTTATAAAAATATCATGGAAGTGCCAAAACTCGATAAGATCGTAATCAACATGGGTGTTGGCGAAGCCAAAGAAAATGCTAAAATTCTGGAAGCAGCTGTAAAAGATCTGGAAACAATTTCCGGACAGAAAGCAGTTCTGACAAGAGCAAAAAATTCCGTAGCTAACTTCAAAATCCGTGAAGGTATGCCAATCGGTTGTAAAGTTACCCTGAGAGGGGAAAAAATGTATGAGTTCGCTGATCGTCTGATCAACCTGGCTCTGCCTCGTGTACGTGACTTCCGTGGAGTTAATCCAAACGCATTTGACGGAAGAGGAAACTATGCACTGGGTATTAAAGAACAGCTGATTTTCCCGGAAATCGAGTATGATAAAGTTGATAAAGTAAGAGGTATGGACATCATCTTTGTTACAACAGCTAAGACTGATGAAGAAGCTCGTGAATTATTGACATTATTCAACATGCCGTTTTCAAAGTAAGAATAGGAGGGAAAATTCATGGCTAAGACAGCAATGAAAATCAAACAGCAGCGTAAACAGAAATTCTCCACAAGAGAATACAATCGTTGCAGAATCTGTGGTCGTCCACATGCTTACTTAAGAAAATACGGAATCTGCAGAATTTGCTTCCGTGAATTAGCATACAAAGGACAGATCCCGGGTGTTAAGAAAGCAAGCTGGTAAGAGTTGAAAGCGGATCGAAAGATCCGATGAAAGCCCACATCACTTGGCAAGGCCGAAAGGCTGCGCTAAAGTGAGAGGGTATTACACATACAAACAAGAACATGAAAAGTCTAAATAATTAGGAGGAAACTATCATGACAATGAGCGATCCGATTGCAGATATGCTTACAAGAATCCGTAACGCTAACACAGCAAAACATGCTACTGTAGACGTTCCGGCATCCAAAATTAAAGTTGCTATCGCAGACATTCTGGTTAAAGAAGGTTACGTGGCAAAATATGAAATCGTAGAAGATGGAAACTTCAAAAACATCCGTATTACTCTGAAATACGGTGCTGACAAAAACGAAAAGATCATCACTGGTCTGAAGAGAATTTCCAAACCAGGTCTTCGTATTTACGCTGGTAAAGACGAACTGCCAAGAGTACTGGGCGGACTGGGAATCGCAATTCTGTCTACAAACCAGGGTGTTATTACTGATAAAGAAGCCAGAAAGCTGCAGGTTGGCGGTGAAGTTCTGGCATTCGTTTGGTAAGATCGGTCACTTCGCGCAAGCAAAGGATATAGAAACTGAAAACAGAGGGGACTGAGCGTCCTCTCCGAAAATCTAAGTTAATAGGAGGAAAATGGTATGTCACGTATTGGAAGACTGCCTGTAGTTGTTCCGGCTGGTGTAACAGTTGAAGTTAAAGAGAACAATTGCGTTGTTGTAAAAGGTTCTAAAGGAACTCTGGAAAGAAATCTGCCTGTAGAAATGGACATCAAAGTAGAAGATGGACATGTGGTAGTAACAAGACCAAACGACTTAAAGAAAATGAAAGCTCTGCACGGTCTGACCAGAACTCTGATCCACAACATGGTTGTTGGTGTCAGCGAAGGATATGAAAAAGTTCTGGAAGTAAACGGTGTAGGTTACAGAGCTCAGAAACAGGGTAAGAAATTAGTTCTTTCCTTAGGATATTCTCACCCAGTTGAAATGGAAGATCCGGAAGGATTGGAAACAACTGTAGATGGCAACAAGATTACTGTAAAAGGTATCAGCAAAGAAAAAGTTGGCCAGTACGCAGCTGAAATCAGAGAAAAGAGAAGACCGGAACCTTACAAAGGTAAAGGTATCAAATATGCTGATGAAGTTATCAGACGTAAAGTTGGTAAAACTGGTAAGAAATAAATAAGGAGAGTGCAAAAATGATTAATAAAGTATCAAGAGCGAGTGTTCGTACTAAAAAGCATAGCAGAATGCGTCATCATATCGTTGGTACAGCTCAGAGACCTCGTCTGGCTGTATTCAGAAGTAATAACCATATGTATGCACAGATCATTGATGATACCGTTGGAAAAACATTAGTATCCGCTTCTACTCTTCAGAAAGACGTAAAAGCAGAACTGGAACAGACCAACACAGTAGCAGCAGCAGCTTACCTGGGAACTGTTATCGGTAAGAAAGCAGTTGAGGCAGGAATCGAAGAAGTTGTATTTGACAGAGGCGGTTTCGTATACCATGGTAAAATAAAAGCATTAGCAGATGCAGCTAGAGAAGCTGGCCTGAAATTCTAGGAAAGAGAGGAGCGAAATACATGAGACATACAATCATTGATGCTAGTCAGTTAGAATTAGAAGAAAAAGTAGTCTCAATCAAACGTGTAACAAAAGTTGTTAAAGGTGGACGTACCATGCGTTTTACAGCTTTAGTAGTTGTTGGAGACGGCAACGGACATGTTGGTGCAGGACTTGGAAAAGCAGCTGAAATTCCGGAAGCTATCCGCAAAGGAAAAGAAGATGCTATCAAAAAATTAGTAACCGTAGCAAGAGATGAAAACAACAGTATCACACATGATTATGTTGGTAAATTCGGCAGCGCTGAACTTCTGATGAAGAGAGCCCCGGAAGGTACTGGTGTAATCGCTGGTGGTCCGGCTCGTGCGGTTATCGAGTTAGCAGGTATCAAAAACATCCGTACAAAATGTATGGGTTCCAGAAATAAACAGAACGTTGTACTTGCTACCATCGCAGGTTTAAGTCAGTTAAAGACTCCGGAAGAAGTAGCTAGACTTCGCGGTAAATCCGTAGAAGAGATCTTTGCTTAAGGAGGACTGGAAAATGTTAAAAATTACTTTAGTAAAATCTACAATCGGTGCAGTTCCAAAACACAAAAAAACAATTGAAGCTCTGGGACTGTCCAAAATGCACAAAACTGTTGAACTGCCGGACAATGCAGCAACAAGAGGTATGATCAAACAGGTTCAGCATTTAGTAAAAGTTGAAGAAGCGTAATTAGAATAGAAGGAGGTGCCACAATGGATTTATCTAATTTAAGACCTGCAGAAGGTTCCAGACAGAGTGATGACTTCCGTAGAGGCCGCGGACACGGTTCAGGAAATGGTAAAACAGCTGGTAAAGGACATAAAGGACAGAAAGCTCGTTCCGGAGCTCCAAGACCAGGTTTCGAAGGTGGTCAGATGCCTTTATACAGAAGACTTCCTAAGAGAGGTTTCAAGAACAGAAATACCAAAGAAATCGTTGGTATCAATGTAGAAGCTCTGAACAGATTTGAAGATGGAGCAGAAGTTACTATCGCAGCTCTGGTTGAGAGTGGTTTGGTTTCCAATCCGAAGGATGGTGTTAAGATTCTTGGTAACGGAGAACTGACAAAGAAACTGACTGTAAAAGTTACTGCAGTAAGCGAAGGCGCAAAAGCAAAAATTGAAGCAGCAGGTGGAACAGTAGCATAAGAGGTGAGCTTATATGTTAAAGACTCTTCAGAATGCATTTAAAGTGAAAGATGTCAGACATAGAATCTTTTATGTGTTAATGATGCTGGTAGTCATCCGAATTGGCTCCCAGCTCCCTGTTCCGGGAGTCGATGGAAGTTATTTCAAAACCTGGTTTGAAAGTCAGACGGGCGATGCATTTAACTTCCTCGACGCATTTACAGGCGGTTCATTTTCACAGATGTCTATCTTTGCACTTAGCATTACACCTTACATCACATCATCCATTATTATCCAGCTTCTTACAATCGCGATTCCAAAACTGGAAGAAATGCAGAGAGACGGAGAAGATGGCAGAAAGAAACTTGGTGCAATTACCCGTTATGTAACCATCGGATTATCCCTGTTTGAATCTATTGCCATGGCAATCGGATTCGGTAATAAAGGATTGATTCCAGATAATAGTTTTGTTAAAATGGTTGTAGTAGTTGTTGCATTAACAGCAGGTTCGGCGTTCTTAATGTGGGTTGGTGAACAGATCAACGAAAAAGGTGTTGGAAATGGTATTTCCATCGTACTTTTGATCAATATCGTATCTCGTATCCCGAGTGATATGACGAAACTGTACGAAAGCTTCATGAAAGGAAAAATTATTGCAAAAGCACTCCTCTCCGGCGTTATTATAGCGGCGATTATTGTTGGGGTTGTAATTCTGGTAATTATCCTGAACGGAGCTGAGAGAAGAATTCCTGTTCAGTATTCCAAAAAGATGCAGGGCAGAAAAATGATGGGCGGACAGTCCAGCCATATTCCTTTAAAAGTAAATACGGCCGGCGTAATCCCGGTAATCTTTGCATCATCTATTATGTCTTTCCCAAGTGTGATTGCTTCTTTCCTGGGCAAAACCGGTGGAACAGGTATCGGTGGCAAGATTCTGGCAGGTATGAACAGCAATAACTGGTTTGACCTGGAACATCCATGGTATTCGATTGGCCTGGTGGCTTATATCGTTATGGTAATCTTTTTCGCTTACTTCTATACATCAATTACTTTCAATCCATTGGAAGTAGCTGATAACATGAAAAAGCAGGGTGGTTTTATCCCGGGTATCCGTCCAGGAAAACCAACCGTAGATTATCTGACAAAGATGTTGAATTATATCATCTTTATTGGTGCAGCAGGGCTTACCATTGTAGCGGTTATCCCGTTCTTCTTTAATGGTGTATTCGGTGCGAATGTGTCCTTCGGCGGAACTTCTATCATTATTATTGTAGGAGTTATCCTTGAGACACTGAAGCAGATTGAATCCATGATGCTGGTAAGAAACTACAAAGGTTTTTTAGATAACTAAAAGGTTGTGGCGTTTTACGCCACAGCCTTAAAGTGCTATTATAGTAATTATTTAATTACGAAAAAAAGAAGGAGAGGGTACAAAGATGAAAGTAATTATGTTGGGTGCACCTGGTGCCGGTAAAGGCACACAGGCAAAAAAAATTGCGGAAAAATATGAGATTCCGCACATCTCCACAGGAGATATTTTCCGGGCGAATATCAAAAACGGTACAGAACTTGGAAATAAAGCAAAAAGTTATATGGATCAGGGACATCTGGTTCCTGATGAGCTGACCTGTGATCTGGTCGTTGATCGAATCAAACAGGCAGACTGTAAAAGCGGTTATGTATTGGATGGTTTTCCAAGAACCATTCCGCAGGCGGAGGCTTTAAAAGCTGCGCTGGAGAAAATGGGTGAAACTATTGATTATGCAATCAACGTTGAAGTTCCGGATGAGAACATCGTAAACCGAATGGGTGGACGCCGTGCCTGCCCTGGATGCGGATGCACTTACCACATCAAACACAATCCTCCGAAAGTGGAAGATATCTGTGATGTATGTGGTGCAAAACTGGTGCTGCGTGATGATGACAAACCCGAGACTGTTACGAAACGTCTGAGTGTATATCATGAACAAACCAAGCCTTTGATCGACTTCTACAAAAAAGAAGGCGTATTAAGAGAAGTCGACGGAACACAGGATCTGAATGATGTGTTCCAGGCTATCACTGAAATCTTAGGAGCGTAAAACATGTCAGTATCAATAAAGACTGCCAGGGAAATTGAATTAATGAGGGAATCCTGCCATTTGCTTGAGAAAGTTCATGACGAACTTGCAAAAGCAATCAGACCGGGGATTTCAACCTGGGAAATCGATCATTTGGGTGAAGAAATGATCCGAAGTTTCGGATGCACCCCGAATTTCCTTCATTACAATGGATATCCTGCATCCATCTGTGTATCTGTAAATGATGAGGTTGTACATGGAATCCCGAGTAAGAAGAGAATTCTGCGAGAAGGAGACATTGTCAGCCTGGATGCCGGACTCATCTACAAAGGTTATCATTCGGATGCTGCCCGTACCCATGCAGTTGGGGAGATCAGCCCTGAAGCTCAGAAACTGATTGATGTAACCCGTCAGAGTTTCTTTGAAGGAATTAAAATGGCAAAAGCAGGAAATCATCTGTATGATATTTCCGCTGCAATCGGCAATTATGCAGAAAGTTTTGGGTACGGTGTGGTCAGAGATCTGGTTGGTCATGGAATCGGAACCAGCCTTCATGAAGATCCGCAGATCCCGAACTTTGCACAGAAGCGGAGAGGAATCCGTCTGGTGCCTGGTATGACACTTGCTATTGAACCTATGATCACCATGGGCAGACCGGAAGTCTGCTGGCTGGATGATGACTGGACGGTTGTGACAGAAGATGAATCACTGGCCGCTCACTATGAGAATACGATTCTCATCACTGAGGGCGAACCTGAAATCCTGACCTTTACGAAATAGAGGTGCCCGGATGGAAGGATATGGTGTTGGCATGATGGCCAGATCCCTTGCCGGTCATGATAAGGGAAAGGTCTATATGGTTCTGGATGTGAAAGAGCCTTTTGTGTATCTGGTGGACGGGAAGATCCGTACACTGGATCATCCGAAAAAGAAAAGGATCAAACATGTTCAGGTGGATCGGCATATTCCGGAATGGATCCAGAATGTGATCCGGGAAGGAAGAGATCTTCAGGATTCGGATGTCATCCGTGGAAGAAGAGAATACGGCGAAAAGTAAAACAGGAGGGAATGCAATGTCTAAGGCAGATGTTATTGAAGTAGAAGGCACTGTCCTTGAAAAATTGCCAAATGCAATGTTCAAGGTTGAGCTGGAAAATAAACATGTGGTATTGGCACATATCAGTGGTAAGCTGAGAATGAATTTTATTCGTATCTTACCGGGAGATAAGGTTACTATGGAACTTTCTCCGTATGATTTGTCTAAGGGTAGAATTATCTGGAGAGATAAATAAGAGAGCGAGTTTATCTCAAAGGAGGACGCACCAGCCGGATACTTTCCTCCGTCAGCAACGTGGGCAGGGTAACTTTGAGCTAGCCACCAACTTCGACTATGTTCACGAGGGTCAGCGGACCCTCGCGAAAGTCTGCGTAGGTGTCGGATCTCAAAGCTTACCCTGGGCGCCCACAAAGTGTTGCTGACGGAGGAAAGTATCCGGCTGGTGCTGGTTTGAGATAAATGTGAAGAGAAGAAGAAGAAAGTACTTCGGACGGGGGGGATCCGGCTGGTACCGGTTTTGGGATAGAGTGAGGAAAGAAAAAGTAAATATGGAAGTGACGGGAATGCACGAGAAAAGATCGTTGTATGCAGAAGCGTCGAAAGACTGAAAAATCAGGAAAAAAATTAAAAAAATGGCTTGCATTTTTTCAGAGACGATGCTATACTGTAAGACGAACTTTTGTGAATGCGTTCTTTTTTTGTGCGCAAAAAACAGGGTTCTTCCACCATGAGCAGGCGCAAGAATGCGTCCTAGCTAAGAAGGAGAAAGGAGGATTCACATGAAAGTAAGATCATCTGTTAAACCGATCTGCGAGAAATGCAAGATCATCAAAAGAAAAGGTAGTATCAGAGTAATCTGCGAGAATCCAAAACACAAACAGAGACAGGGCTAATCCGTCAATTAGATCTGACTGTTTGGAAGCGAGAGCTTCAAAATTAAGTGCGGCTGCAGTAGGACACATCTGGATGTGTTGTACTGTTTAGATATTATAATGAGAGTGCTCCGGAGTGGTGTACCGGAGAGCCTCCGGCGGATGAACGCCGTAGAGAGCGTTGCATCCCTTATAATATTGCTTAATACCGGCTAAGCCGGAAAGGTCATGGAGACATGGCTGGATGCTTCACATACCGGCATCCCAATTAGGAAAATATTAATATGACCGGATAGGACACACATTTCAGACATATGGTGACATATGGGCTGCCCCGACTGGTCAAGTAGAAGATGGAGGAAAATTACATGGCACGTATTGCTGGTGTAGACTTACCAAGAGAAAAACGTATTGAAATCGGATTAACTTATATCTACGGAATCGGTAGAACAAGCGCTAACCGTATTCTGGAAGCAGCTAATGTAGATCCGAACACCCGTGTTAGAGATATCACGGACGAAGAAGTAAAAAGAATCAGTGCTGTAATCGATGAGACTCAGACTGTAGAAGGTGATCTGAGAAGAGAGATCGCTATGAACATCAAACGTCTGCAGGAGATCGGATGCTACAGAGGTATCCGTCACAGAAAGAGCCTGCCTGTTCGTGGTCAGAAAACAAAGACCAACGCAAGAACAAGAAAAGGTCCTAAGAGAACTGTAGCAAACAAGAAGAAATAATTCGTGGCAACCAGTAACATAGAATAGAAGAAAGTGTAGGTTAGTTTTTAAAATGGCTAAAGTGACAAAGAAAACGACAAAACGTCGTGTAAAGAAAAACGTTGAACGCGGACAGGCACATATCCAGTCATCTTTCAATAACACAATCGTTACTCTGACAGATGCTGAAGGAAATGCTTTATCATGGGCAAGTGCCGGTGGTCTGGGATTTAGAGGTTCAAGAAAATCTACTCCTTATGCAGCTCAGGTAGCAGCAGAAACAGCTACTAAAGCAGCGTTAATTCATGGTCTGAAAACTGTTGATGTATTCGTAAAAGGACCGGGATCAGGAAGAGAAGCAGCAATCCGTGCTCTTTCCGCATGCGGACTTGATGTAGTAAGTATCAAAGACGTAACTCCGGTACCACACAATGGTTGCCGTCCACCAAAACGTAGAAGAGTCTAATTAGGAGGTCAGTAGATTATGGCAGTAAATAGAGTACCAGTTCTGAAAAGATGTAGATCCCTGGGTCTGGATCCTATCTATTTAGGAATTGACAAAAAATCCACAAGACAGTTAAAAAGAGCAAACCGTAAAGTGTCTGAGTACGGTCTGCAGCTGAGAGAAAAACAGAAAGCAAAATTCATCTATGGTGTTCTGGAAAAACCTTTCCGTAACTACTACAAGAAAGCTGACCAGATGCCTGGTATGACAGGTAGCAACCTGATGGCTATGCTGGAAATGAGACTGGACAACGTAATCTTCCGTTTGGGATTCGCAAGAACCAGAAGAGAAGCTCGTCAGATCGTTGACCACAAACATGTACTGGTAAACGGCAAACAGGTAAACATTCCGTCTTACCTGGTAAAAGCCGGAGATCAGATTGAGATCAAAGAAGCTAAAAAATCTTCTCAGAGATATAAAGACATTCTGGAAGTGACCGGTGGAAGACTGGTTCCGGAATGGCTGGATGTTGATCAGGAAGCATTAAAAGGAACTGTTAAAGAAGTTCCTGCAAGAGATGCAATTGACGTACCTGTAAACGAAATGCTTATCGTCGAGTTGTATTCTAAATAATTGTGAGTTGTGGCTCACCGTTTACGTGTGGGCCATTTCCCATATGTTACCCTCAGTGAAAATAATTATCCCAATAAGGAGGGCCTGGTATGTTTGATTTTAACAAACCAAAAATTGAGATTACAGAAATTTCCGATGATAAAAAATATGGCCGCTTTGTAGTAGAACCGTTGGAGCGTGGCTATGGTATTACTCTGGGTAACTCCCTGAGAAGAATCATGTTGTCCTCTCTGCCGGGTGCTGCAGTCAGCCAGGTAAAAATCGAAGGCGTTCTGCATGAGTTCAGTTCCATCCCAGGTGTAAAAGAGGATGTAACCGAAATCATCATGAACCTGAAGAGCCTTGCGATCAAGAACACAAGCGAAAGCAATGATCCGAAGATCGCATACATCGAGTTCGAAGGCGAAGGCGTGGTAAGAGCATCTGATATCCAGGTTGACCAGGATATCGAGATCATGAATCCAAACCAGGTAATCGCTACATTAAACGGCGGACCAGACAGCAAGCTGTATATGGAACTGACCATTACAAAAGGTCGTGGTTACGTCAGTGCAGATAAAGGAAAAACAGATGATATGCCGATCGGCGTATTAGCTGTAGATGCAATCTATACACCGGTAGAGCGTGTAAACCTGACAGTTCAGAACACTCGTGTCGGTCAGATCACTGACTACGATAAACTGACACTGGATGTTTATACAAAGGGAACTCTGGATCCGGATGAAGCAGTCAGCCTGGCTGCGAAAGTATTGAGCGAGCATCTGAAACTGTTCATTGACCTCTCCGAAAATGCCAAGACTGCAGAAGTCATGATTGAAAAAGAGGACAATGAAAAAGAGAAAGTTCTGGAAATGAACATCGACGAGCTGGAGCTGTCCGTTCGTTCCTACAACTGTCTGAAGAGAGCCGGTATCAATACCGTTGAAGAACTTTGCAACAGAACTTCTGAAGATATGATGAAAGTCCGTAACCTGGGACGTAAATCTCTGGAAGAAGTACTTGCAAAATTAAAAGAACTGGGATTGCAGTTAAATCCTGGTGAAGAATAAGAAGCAGCTTGTTTGCTGCAACTGCCGGTAACTGACCGGTAGGGTAAAGGAATATTTGTAGAAGATAAAGCAGTCTGTCAGTAAGACCAAAGAAGCATGACCGGCTGTTCCACAAATGGAGGAAAATAAAATGGCAGGATATAGAAAACTGAGCAGAACATCTGCACAGAGAAAAGCGTTAATCAGAAACCAGGTAACAAATCTGTTATATCATGGTAAAATCGTTACTACAGAAGCAAAAGCAAAAGAAATCCGCAAAGTTGCTGAAGGCCTGATCGCTCTGGCTGTAAAAGAAAAAGACAACTTTGAAACAGTAACTGTTACAGCTAAAGTTGCTCGTAAAGATGCTGATGGCAAAAGAGTAAAAGAAGTTGTAGACGGAAAGAAAGTAACTGTTTACGATGAAGTGCAGAAAGAGATCAAGAAAGACGCTCCTTCCAGACTGCATGCAAGACGTCAGATGATGAAAGTATTCTATCCGGTAAAAGCTGTTCCGACAGAAGCTGCTGGAAGAAAGAAAAACACAAAAGACGTTGACATGGCAGACAAAATGTTCAACGAAATCGCACCAAAATATGCTGACCGTAACGGTGGTTACACAAGAATCATCAAAATCGGACCGCGTAAAGGTGACGCAGCTATGGAAGTAGTTCTGGAGCTGGTATAATTTCAGAGTGTTCAAACGATAATTAACAGGACACCGATCTGTGGAAACATAGATCGGTGTCTTTTTTTGCTGCGTTGCATAGACTGTTTACGCTCTGTCCAGTATTTTTTGCATCTTTTTACATATAAAAATCAACAAATTACCATATAAAATTATCAGGATAACAGGTATGATAGAGACATCAAAGATTCTGAAAATGCATCCCGGACAACTGAGATTTTATAAAAATATATCATATCAGCGAAGTAATGGATGAATGACAGAAGAAATACCGGATTAAAAGAAAGGATGGATAACAAAATGAACAAACCAATCGCACTGACCCCTCCGATGGGCTGGAATTCCTGGAATACCTTTACCTGGGATATCAATGAAAAAATGATCTGTGAGATGGCAGATCGCATGGTAGAAGACGGATATCTGGAGGCCGGATACGAATATCTGGTCATCGATGACTGCTGGAGCCTGAAACAGCGTGATGCGGACGGTAATCTCGTTCCGGATCCGGAAAAATTCCCGCATGGAATGAAGTGGGTCAGTGATTATGTACATGGAAAAGGACTCAAATTCGGCATGTATTCCTGTGCAGGAACCCATACCTGCGCCGGTTATCCGGGCAGTTTTGAACATGAATTCCAGGATGCGAAGAAATTTGCAGAGTGGGGCGTGGATTATCTGAAATACGACTATTGCTTCAAGCCACGGCAGATTCCGGGTGAAATCCTGTATAAGCGCATGAGCCTTGCTTTAAAGAACTGTGGCAGAGAAATCCTGTTTGCTGCATGTAACTGGGGAACTGACGGAGTCTACGACTGGATCCGGTCTTCCGGCGCGCATACCTACCGTTCTACCGGGGATATTCAGGATAACTGGGAATCCATTACAAATCTGGCAATCTCTCAGATGGGAAAAGAGCCCTATACCGGCAATTTCTGTCACAACGATATGGACATGCTGGTGGTAGGAATGCACGGTGCCAGCAATGACGGATTTATCGGAAGTAAGATCGGTGGCTGTACCGATCAGGAATATCTGACACATTTTGCACTTTGGGCCATCATGGGCTCTCCGCTTATCATGGGCTGTGACCTGCGAAAAGCATCCGAGGAGACGAAGAAAACCCTGTTAAACAAAGATCTGATCGCTATCAATCAGGATCTGGAAGCACGCGGGGCTTATGTGATCAAACCACTTCCGGACTGGTTCAATGAAAACGAAGCCTTTATCCTGGTAAAACCGTTAGCTGATGGCGATCTCGCTATCGGACTGTTTAACTTCAGTGATGTACAGAAAGAACTGTCTCTCGAATTCTGGGATATGGGTATTCCGTATGCTGCCGGAGTATCGTTGTCTCTGCACGACTGCATCACAGGAGAAGAACTGGGCGAATTTACCGAGCGATTTGCACCGGTTGTACCATCCCATGGCTGTGTGGTTGTGCGTGCGCGTATTGGAGAAAAGTAGAAGAACAGTACTGTGAGTACTGAATAATTAGGAAAATAAAGAGAAAGTTGTGGAAAAGTAAATGGATTGCAGAAAATGCGGTGCACATCTCACCACGGATGAGAAAGCCATCTATATGAAACTGGTATCGCGAAATGCTTCGAGTTTTCTGTGCATGGACTGTCTGGCGGAAGCGTTACACTGCGAACGAAAAGCGATTGAAGAGCGCATCCGATATTATCGGGAATCTGGCAATTGTGTGCTGTTTCGATAAAATTAATCCCCCATATCAGAAGAAAGAAATTCTCTGATATGGGGGTTTTGTTTATACCTGTCTTTTCTGCATCCATTTGCGTGACTTCCAGCGTCGGAAATAGTTAATACCGCGAAAGGCTTCATCCATGCCAAAAGCGATCCAGCATCCGATCAGACCGAAGCCAAAATGAACTCCCAGCAGGTAAGAAATAAATACACTCATGATCCAGCAGGAAATCATGGAAACTACCATAGGGAAGACGACATCACCGGCTCCGCGAAGGGAGTTTTCTTCGATATGGTTAAAACCACGGAAAATTTCCACGAAGATATCGATGAAAAGAATCGTATGCCCCATAGAAAGAATCTGCGGATCATCGGTGAAGAGTTTTAACAGCGAGTATCCAAAGAGTGCCAGCAGAGTTGATAAAACAGCATTCAGGGTGACTGTGATCTTCAGATTCTGAAGATTCAGACGGTAAGCCTGCTCATAGTTTCCGGCACCTACCAGCCAGCTTGTCATCAGGGAGGTAGTAAGACCAAGAGAAAGCCCCAGGACGTACACATAGAATACGATGGTGGAGACATAGATCTTGGCAGATACTGCAGTCACCCCTACAAGTGCGATGATGGAGGTAGTAACCACCTGGGATACGGAATAAGAGAGGGAACTGATTCCACCCGGGATACCGATCCGCAGTACTTTTTTGATCATGCGAAGGCTTTGCAGGGATTTGTGCCGGAAGTCGAGTCCCAGTGGGATTTTTATCAGAAGAACCAGCATGACGACAGCAGCGCAGGATTCACTGATGATATAGGAACACGCGATTCCTGTAACTCCGTGGAGAGGAAACTCTACAGGACGGAAAATAACCAGATAATTCAGAAGTGCATTGATTGCGTTCATGCACAACGTGACACAGACCGAAATTTTCGGGCGACCATAACTTTTAAAAATGGCACCGGAGACGGAGACTACGGAAGCCAGAAAAGAAAAACGGATACAGAGTCGGAAATAAGAAACAGCGTAACCGAGAACCTTTCCCTCCAGATTCATCAGAGACATCAGGGGAGCAGCCAGGGCAGACAGAATCATACTTAACAGAAAACTGATGGAACATCCGATTACCAGTGCACAAAAAGCAGCATCCGAAGCGTTTTTCATATGTCTGGCACCAAGATTCTGGCTGATCACGATAGAAGCACCGGTGCTGATCACGGAGTAGAATGTCATGACCATCCCCATAAACTGCCCGGCGGCACCAACGGCAGCGACTGCCTGATCGGAATAGAAAGACAGCGTAAATGTGTTGACCGTGCTCATAAGGTTCATCAGAAACATTTCCAGGAAAAAGGGTAAAAATAATTTTGGTAAACTCAGTACTCCCTGGGGCGTTTCCACCTGCCCCAGAGAAGGATCGTAAAATCGTTTCCACATGTTTTTTAAAGATATTGCTGACATAAACGGAAACCTCCTTAAAAAATGAAAGAATCACGCTTTTTTTATAAAGTCAGAGAAGCGCTTCTAAGCATCTCTGAAGAAACTGTTATTGTTACCGGTTTCTCCAGAGCATCTCTTTTTACATAAATGATCAGTCGACCATGAAAAGCTCTGCGGGAAGTTTCGGTATAAGAAGTACAGTCAGAAACGTCACCATTTTCCATACCAAGAAGCTGTCCGCCCTGAACAGAGGCATCAATCATAGAAGCATCCATAGAACAATAACGGCCATCCGGATCCGTTACGGTTACTTCACACTGAATAATCGGATTCTTTCCTAAAAGTGCTGTAGAATCAGCAGCCTGCTGCCAGCTGTGTAATGTGAGTGCACATGGTGCAGACACGGTTTCCAATGAATCAGAAGCTGTATAAACAGCATTGGAATCCGATTTGCATGTTGTAAAGGTGGTCAGATGTCCGGAAGCCTTTACAGTAAGAATGCCCGGAACAAATGGAACTTTCCAGATAAGGCAGTCACTGGAAGGATCAGCATTCTGTACACCAAGACTTTCTCCATTCAGGAAAAGCTCTGCCTGAGAGAGATTGGTATAACAACGAACTTCAACAAGCTCCCGGTCACAATAATTCCAGCTTTCAAACAAAGGTTTCCACTCTTCCCGCCCGCTGTCAGCACGGAAGGTAACAAGATGACACATAGGGGTTTCTGACCAGAAACTCATTCGACGGTAGTAACCGGATTTTTCAAATCCGGCCATAGTCATAATACCTGCCTGAGAACCACGGATGGGCCAGCCATGAGCCTCGCCCATATAGTCAATACCGGTCCATAAGAACTGTCCACTGATATAATCATGATCGGTGACAACACGCCAGGCCTCCAGACTGTGTCCGTTTTCGCTTCCGATAAATGGAAGCGAAGGGAAACGTTTGTGATCATCCTCGTATAAATGTTCCTTATAGTTATAACCGGCAACATCCAGAGCGTCCAGGAATCCCAGCTGAGAAGATAATTCCGGAAATGCAGCAGCAAGTGTTACCGGACGGGTAGTATCTGTTTCACGTACTTCTTTTGCGAGCATGGCAGCCAGTTTGGAAAGACGTTCTGCATTTGGCCGGGAAGGATTGTACATTCTTTCAGCAGCGGGCTTGTTGGCATCATTGTTTCCGGTCATGGTCTGGAACAATGGATGGCAATATGGATCGTTTGGATAATCGATCTCATTACCGATACTCCACATGATCACGCTGGGGTGATTACGATCACGAAGAATCATGGAAGTAAGATCTGACTTGTGATATTGCGGAAAATGTTTGTAATATCCCTGGTGATTTGGCGGGTAAACATTATGACCGGTACTCCATTTGTTTTTCGGTCCTTCCCATTCATCAAAGGCCTCATCCATAACCAGGAAGCCCATCTCATCGCAGAGATCATAGAGCTCAGGCATATGAGGATTGTGACTCATACGGATGGCATTGCATCCCATTTTCTTTAATTTGTATAAACGGCGTTCCCAGATTTCCTTAGTTACAGCGGCACCCAGCGCCCCGGCATCGTGGTGAACGCAGACACCCTTGATCTTTGTGGAAACTCCATTCAGGAAAAATCCATGATCCGGATCAAAAGAGAAACTGCGCAAACCTACTAAGACGGTGTCTGCAAGATAAGGAATGGCTGTAAAAGAAGGACAAAGCCAGGTTTCCAGAGTATATAAAGCCGGATGTTCAGGGGACCAGAGTTCAGGAGACGAGATGGTTCCGTGAACCGACAGTTCAGTAGAAGCACCGGCAGAAAGAACCTGAGAAACTTTTTCCGAAAATACGCAGTTGCCGTTTGCATCTTTCAGATTCCAGATGACAGAGACAGCTCTGTCTTCCGCTGTTTCAGAAAGTCTGGTGGTGATAGAAAATGAGGCAGCAGAATCGGAACTTTCTGTAGTAGTAAAACAGGTGCCAAAGGGTTCTACACAGATAGGTTCCAGAATCAGTAAAGATACCTTGCGGGTGATTCCGGAACCGGTAAACCAGCGGGAATCAGCAAGCTCTGTACGATCGACACGGACACTGATCTCATTGACACCATCAGCTCCGAATAATACCTGAGATGTGATATCGCAAAGAATCTGTGTGTATCCGTTGGGATGAAATCCATGATAGTAACTGTTGACCCAGATCTGACTTTCTTTATAGATGCCGTCAAAAAGCAAAAAGATCCGTTTGTGTCGATAATCCTCCGGAAGGAAGAAGGTACCCCGGTACCAGCCGATTCCTCCGGCAGCATATCCGGTTCCGCTGGAGTAGGAACGAGAAAATGGCATATGAACGGACCAGTCATGGGGAAGTGTTACTTCTTCCCACGAAGAATCGTCAAAATCTTTTTTCCAAGCATCGGGAAGCTCTCCATGATGAAACTTCCAGTTTTCATTGAGTGATAATACATGTTTATCCATTGAAAATATCCTCCTGTATGAATCATATTTCTTTATATAAAGCCATGTTCCTGTAGTAATAGAACATTGACTAAGTCTGATTATAAAGAACAGCCAGAAAAAAACCATGGAAATAAGAGTGATTTTTGGTAAAATAGCGACTTTATGATTGAAAAAGCAGAAGGATGGGGATATACTGTTGTTATATTGATGAAAACGGTTTCAAAACTGAATACTATGAGTAAAGGAATATAATGTGAAAAAAGAGTTAAATATCTATAAAATAGCAACCGAAGCCGGAGTATCCCCGGCAACCGTATCCAGAGTACTGACAAATAATGCAAGAGTCAGTGAAGAAAAACGAAAAAAAGTAGAGGAGGTAATCCGAAAGTATGATTACCGCCCAAATGCGCTGGCACGTGGACTTACAAATACCAAAACAAAACTGATCGGGATACTGGCTTCCGACCTGGTAAACCCTTATTACAGCCAGCTGGTAACTCAGTGCGTAAAAGCAATCAATGAGAGTTCTTATGATCCGGTGGTTTTTGATGCCATGGGGCAAAATGAACTAGAAGTAAAATATCTGCATAAGATGTTTGACCTGCGTGTAGATGCGATCCTGATGATGGGTGGTAAATCGGATCAGCTGGTAACTGATCCGGAGTATGCAGATCTGATCAACCGGATTGCCGAGAATATTCCGGTGATCACCACAGGAAAAGTGGACGGTGGCTTATGTTATGAAATATCCATCGACGAATTGGGAAGTGTGACACAGGCCATGGAACATCTGATAGAACTGGGACATAGAGATATTGCGTTGATCGGAGGAAAGGGAGATATCCGGTCTACTTTTGATAAAAGGATGCGTTATCGGAGTATGCTGAGAAAATATGGCATAGAATATCGGGATCATTATGTGATGGAATCTGATTATAATATCGAAAGTGGTTATCAGTGTATGAAAGAAATGTTGGAAAAAACCGGAGCGGAAAGACCAACAGCCGTAATGGCAATCAATGATTTCAGTGCCATCGGTGTGTTGCGGTGTCTGAAGGAAAACAACCTGCGTATACCGGAGGATGTTGCACTACTCAGTTTCGATAATACCTATATTGCAGACACACTATATCCAAGGATGACCAGTGTCAGCTATGAGTATGAAGAGCTTGGAAAAGCACTGGTGAAGGCAGCAGTCAGCCTGATGAATGAGGAGAATGTGCCGCGGGTACAGCAGATTCCAACAAAACTGATCATCCGGGAATCAACCACCGGATATGAGAAAGGTGAAAAATCCTAACTGCGACGGTACAAAAACATTCATGTATCATAAAAATGCCGTTATTGCAAATAATGGTCTCAAAAGTATAACAGATTGCCTGTAAAAAAGGAGGTAGAACTCCTTTTTTCCGTTGTTTTTCAGAAGTATATTACTGAACAAGTCATAAAATGACGGAGAAAGAAGAAAAAAAATAAAAAAAACTTCTAAAATATACAAAAAAGATATTGCAAAAAATAGAAACATGGTGTATTATTCAATTATGAAAGCGGTTTCAAGAAAAAAGAAACAAAAGCGGCAAGTCATAATGCGGCAAAATGAAACAGAAAAGTATTTTCAGAATTGCAGGGTGTTGATAAAAGGACAGCCATGATGCAGCTATTCAGCAGCAGATCAGGATTAAGTAGGTATTTCTTGTATGCACGTTAAAAAGAAGATCCACTTGTAAGAAGTGAATGGAAAACGATGTACCAGAAGAAAAGAATATACCTCCAAAAGATCTGAATTCAAAAGTATTTCCGGAAAATGGGAAAGCTTGGCAGAATAGAAAAGCAAAACAGTTCTGTAAAATCACTTCTTTTTTTGAAAAGGTTTGAAAGCGGTTTCAAAGAAAGCAAACGGTGCTTGTGTAAGAAATCCAGAGGATTTCAAAAAGGAAAAGAGGAGGAGAGCAAAAGTGAAAAAGAAAGCTAGTCAGTCAATGACAGTTGCTCAGACAAGACCGGGAAAGGGACAGTTCTGGAAGCAGGTATATAACAGCAGAATATTATTGTTGATGTGTCTTCCGGCGATTATTTTCTTCATCGTATTTAATTACTGTCCACTGCCGGGTATCAGAATTGCATTTACCAATTACAACTTCAGAGATGGTATTTTCGGAAGCCCCTTCGTTGGGCTGGACAACTTTGAATTCCTGATTTCATCCGGAGAACTCTGGATGTTAACAAGAAATACGATTTTGTACAATCTGGTATTCATCGTTGTAGGAAATATCTTTCAGATCGTGATCGCACTGATGCTGAATGAGATTCGGTGCAAGATGTTTAAGAAGGTTTCACAGACACTTATGTTTCTTCCTTATTTCATCTCAGCAGTATTGATCGGTGCCATTGCCTTCAATATCCTGAACTTTGATACAGGCGCGCTGAATGCACTGCTTCGTGAAACCGGCGGAGATCCGATCCAGATTTACAGCAAAGCAGGTCTGTGGCCGTTCATTATTATTTTCTGTAACATGTGGCAGCAGACAGGTTATGGCTCTGTTGTTTATTTCGCAGCAATCTGTGGTATCGATGCAAGTATGGTGGAAGCAGCGGAAGTAGACGGTGCTACCAGCTGGCAGAGAATCCGCTACATCATTCTTCCTTCGCTGAAAGGAACCTTTATCATCCTGTTGCTCTTTGCATTGGGTGGAATCATGAAAGGAAACTTCGGTCTGTTCTGGAACCTGACCGGTGGAGCAAACTCACAGCTGTTCCCGACAACCGATATTATTGAAACATTTGTTTATCGTACCATGACGACACAGAACAACTTCGCAACATCTTCGGCGGTAGGTCTGTACCAGTCCATCTTCGGATTTATCCTGGTTATGTTCAGTAACTGGGTGGTAAAACGGATCGATCCGGACTACGCATTGTTCTAGGAGGAGAAGAAAAATGGAAAAAAGTAATAAAATCAAACTGGATCCAGGAACCCGTGCTTTACGGATCATCTCCTATATATTCGTATCAATCTGGGCGTTGATCTGTCTGTTACCATTCGTACTGGTAGTTTCCGCATCCTTCAGTTCAGAAAGTGTTATTGCAAAAGAAGGTTTTGGACTGTTACCAAAGAAATTCACATTAAGTGCTTATGAACTGGTATTCAGAAATCCGCAGATGATTCTGGGATCCTATGGTGTAACCATTGCATTGACAGTATGTGGAACTATAGTTGGTCTGTTCATCATTGCCATGACTGGTTATGCATTACAGAGAAAGGATTTCCCCTTCCGTAATGCACTGTCATTCTTTATCTACTTTACCACCCTGTTTTCCGCAGGTATGGCACCGACTTATATCTGGATCTCCAGATATCTGAATCTGAATGGAAGCTATATGGCAGTTTTCTTACAGCTGCTGATGTCACCATGGCTGATCATTCTGATGAAAAACTTTGCAAAATCAGTACCTTATGAAATCACAGAATCCGGAAAGATCGACGGAGCCGGGGATTTTAAGATCTTCTTATCCCTTATCTTCCCTATGTTAAAACCGGCACTGGCAACTGTAGGATTGTTCCTGGCACTGGGATACTGGAATGAATGGTATCTGTCATCCCTGTACCTGAACAGTTCCGTTACATACAAACCATTACAGTATTACCTGTATCAGATCATCAACACAGCAAATGCACTGAAAAACTCTGTTGCAGGTGCCAATGTCAGTGTGTCAGAACTGCCATCTAATACACTGAAGATGGCAACTGCAGTAGTAGCAACCGGACCGATTATCTTCCTGTATCCGTTTGTACAGAAATATTTTATCTCCGGTATCACTGTAGGAGCAGTCAAGGGCTGATTGGTGAAAAATATGGTAACTATTCAGTTGTCACCTGAAAACATGAAGGTAGTGAACAGTTACAAAGTATCCATATGTAACCTGATGTAGTGTGAGATTCCCCGCACCCCTTTGCGGGGATTCACATAGAAACACGAAACAACAGCAGCGGTTCAAAAACTTAGAACAGTTGCAAAATTGGGAAATGAAGGAGGACTCTATGAGAAAAAGAGTAGCGGGAAAACGTGCAGTGGCACTGGTAATGGCTTCCCTGATGATGGCCAGCATGGTAGGATGCGGCGGCAAAGGCGCAGCTGGCGGAAGCAGCACAAAAGTAAATGATGACGGAACCATCGATACTTCCAAACATGAAGTGATCAATATGCTGGTACTTGGTAACAAACCAACCAACGGCAGACTGGAAGCAATGCTGGACAAACTGAATCCGATCCTTACAGAGAAAGTAAATGCAGAACTGGAATTTACTTATGTAGAGTGGACAGACTGGCAGACCCAGTACAATCTGAAACTGTTAAGTGGCGACAGCAGCCTGGATCTGATCTGTACAGCAACCGACTGGCTGTTCGGATGGGAAAATGCAAAGAAAGGTGCATTCCTTCCACTGTCTGAAGATATGCTGAAAACCTATGCACCAAAGACCTGGGAACAGGTAAGTGCAGACGGTGACTGGGATATCTGTAAATACAACGACGAGATTTATTTCATGCCGGAAGATCATTATACTCAGTATACAAACCATGGTATGTTCTATCGTGGAGACTGGGCAAAAGAGGCAGGTCTGGCAGATGGAAAAGTGAAATCCTTTGAAGATCTGACCACTTACTTCAAATATGTAAAAGATAACAAAGAAGACGTTATTCCGTGGGATATTGCAGGAAAGAACCAGACAGGTGGTATCCTTGGAGGATATATCGGTACAAAGAAAAATTATACAGCATTTAACTGCACAAGCGTTGGTATCTTTACAGATTTCTGGGGCGTTATGCAGGAAGATCCGACAACTGTGACATCCCCATATATGGAAGATGACAGCCTGTATGATGCAGCTGAACTGATGAAAGAATGGAATGATATGGGCGTATGGAGAAAAGATGTTCTGAACTTTGATGGTGATACCAGAGAAGAATTCTATGCAGGAACAACTGGTGCGGATCAGCATCATGCACAGACCTACTACACTCAGATCGTACCGAACATGAATAAAAAACAGCCAGGTTCCGATCCTCAGTTCTTCTATTGGGGAGAAGAAAACCAGAACGTACAGCATCCTCTGAAACAGCATGGTGCATGTGCAATCAGTGCGAACTCCACACATCCGGAACGTGCACTGATGGTATACGATCTGTTAAGAAATGATGAAGAATGCTATCGTCTGTTGAACTATGGTATTGAAGGCGAAGATTATGTAGTAACCGAAGACGGTAAACTGGGCCGCCCGGATGGATTCGATTCCAGTAAAGATGCTCTGGATTCCAACTTCTGGATGGGACGTAATGACGATCTGGAACTGCAGGATGAAAACTGGTGGGATGGAACCGAAGATTTTATCAAATCTCTGGACAAGATCGGATATGACTACCCATTTGAAAACCTGATCGTAAACACAGATGCGATCGAAGCAAAACAGGCTGCTCTGGCTAACGTACTTTCCAAATATCTGCCACAGCTGGCATATGGTCAGGTAGAGGATCCGAAAGCAACCATCGATCAGATGCGTGAAGAACTGAAAGCAGCAGGTTATGATGATGTAAAAGCAGCAATTCAGAAAGACCTGGATGCATTCGTAGAAGAAAACGGAACACCGGATTTTACAAAAGGTGAATAATTCCGTTTCTATATGACAACAGGAAGTGGCTGAATCAAATGAGATAGAACGTAGGGAAATGATACACGGAATCGAGACTTGAAGCATAGAAAACATATGCCACACGTTCTTAAGACATAAGGGAGATACCTGACGGGGATGTTACAGTATGTAGATCACCCTGGTATCTCCCTTTTTAAAAAAAAGGGATAATCCCGGAAAAGGAGACGATATGAAGACATTTGAAATAAAAGAGGATTTTTATCTGGATGGAGAGAAAGTAAAAATTATATCCGGCGGAATGCATTATTTCCGTGTAGTACCGGAATACTGGAAGGACCGACTGGAAAAACTGAAAGCACTTGGCTGCAATACTGTAGAGACCTATATTCCATGGAATCTTCATGAAAAAGAAAAAGGGCAGTTTGACTTTTCAGGGATCCTGGATATCACAAGATTTGTAACAACAGCTCAGGAGCTGGGATTGCTGGTCATTCTTCGTCCGTCACCGTATATCTGCGCCGAATGGGAGTTTGGAGGACTTCCTTACTGGCTGTTAAAAGAAGATGGTATGAAACTGCGCTGTATGTATGAGCCGTATCTGAATCAGGTAAAGGAATACTATCAGAAATTATTCCAGGTGATTGCGCCGCTGCAGATCACAAAAGGCGGTCCCGTGATCATGATGCAGATTGAAAATGAATATGGATATTTCGGTGATGACAAAGCATATCTGAACTATATGAAAGACCTGATGCAGGAGTGTGGATGTGAAGTTCCTCTTGTGACCTCCGACGGTCCATGGGGCGACTCTTTTGACTGCGGAAAAGTAGAAGGAGTTTTACAGACAGGAAATTTCGGCTCCAAAGGAAAAGAGCAGTTTGCAGTGATGCGAAAGAAAATCGGAGAAAAGCCGCTGATGTGCATGGAGTTCTGGGTTGGCTGGTTTGACAATTGGGGCGTGGATACCCATCAGACCGGTGATCTGGAGGAACATGTGAAGGATCTGGATGAGATTTTATCAGAAGGGCATGTGAATATTTACATGTTTGAAGGAGGAACAAACTTTGGATTTACCAATGGAGCTAACTACTATGATGAATTGACTCCGGATGTTACTTCCTATGATTATGATGCATTACTTACCGAAGATGGACAGATCACACCAAAATATAAAGCGTTCCGGGAAGTTATTCGAAAATACACAGAGATCCCGGAAGTGGAACTGAGCACAGAAATCACAAGACAGTCCTATGGAAAACTGGAAGTAAAGAGAAGTACGTCACTGTTTGCAAACAAAGATCGCCTTGCAAAAGCGGTAGATTGTGTATATCCGGTATCTATGGAAAAACTGGATCAGGGATATGGATATATCCTGTATGAAAGTCCACTGACCTGTGAAGGTCCTCTGGAAACTCTCCGCTTATGGGGAGCCAATGACCGTGCCAATATTTTCGTGGATGAGAAACCGGTGCTGACACTTTATGACAGAGAACTTCTCAATGAGTACAAATGGGAAGAGAATCGACCGGATGGAGAAAAGATCACGATTCTTATGGAAAATATGGGAAGAGTGAACTTTGGTCCAAACCTGGAGAGACAGAGAAAAGGAATTGACGGAAGTGTACAGATCAATGGACATAATCACTACAATTGGAAAGAATATACACTTCCGATGGATAATCTGGAACAGCTTGACTTTTCAAAGCCTGCAGTAGAAGGAACTCCTGGATTCTATGAATTCACTTTTGAGGCAGAACAGACTGGTGATACCTTCCTGGATTTTGCAGGGTGGGGAAAGGGATGTGTCCTTGTAAATGGATTCAATATCGGAAGATTCTGGGAGATCGGACCACAGAGGCGGTTATATATTCCGGCTCCGTTACTGAAAAAAGGAACCAATACAATTATTGTTTTTGAAAGTGAAGGAAAAACAGGAGATGGTATCTCTCTGTGCAAAGAACCGGACCTGGGTTAAAAGATATGGAAGAAGAAAGAATCTTTTATGAATACAACAGCAGCTTCCTACCGGAACTGCGGCTGGCAGATACGGAAACGATTGAACCGCCCTATGTTCACAGAAAACGAATGCCAATGGAATATATCATTTATCTGGTAAAATCAGGAGAGATGTATCTGGCAGAAGATGGTGTGCTGTACCATCTTCTGCCGGGAGACTTTCTGATCCTGGATCCGGATAAAACTCATGTTGGTAAAAAAGCCACCAGATGTGAGTATTTTTATATTCATTTTCAGTATTCACATATCCGGCGTAAAAGGATGACAGAACAGAAGATGTGTGAGAAAATGATGGAACAAAGAATCCAGTCTTTAAGAAGCGACGCTTGCGGAATGTCTGCACAGGAATACCAAAGATTGTCAGAGATGTGGATTCCAAAATATATGCATCTGGATATGGACGCCGGTTTTCCTCAGATTCTGGAACGGGTTCATGAATGTGCCGCAGCATATAAAAATCATCTGGAAGGATACAAAGCCATCGGTGGCTGCCGTCTGATGGAAATTCTGCTGCTGGTATCCAGGCAGTATCTGTCCATGGAAATTCAGGGAAAAAGCGGAAGTGTAAAAAGCTACCGAAAGATATATGATCTGTTGAATTATCTGAATACTTCTTATCACGAACCGATCTGTGGAGATCTTATAGAGGAGATCTTCGGAAGTAATTTTGATTATCTGAATCGTATCTTCCGGCAAAACATCGGCAAGACAATTTTTCAGTATCTTGCGGAGGTAAGAATTGCCAGGGCGAAGGAACTGATCAATACCAGCTCCATGAAAATCTCCCAGGTCAGTGAACGGGTTGGATTTACTGACGAAGGGTACTTCAGCAAGGTTTTCAAAAGATATACGGGAATGACGCCGCTGAATTACGGAAAAGCTGTATAAAGGCCGAAGGTGATTTTAAACGGATTTCGGCTCATAACTGTGAAGACACCGAACAGTTGCAAAATATTTTATAATACAGGAGAATGACAATGTCAGGGTATATATTTGTACATTTTACAGGAGAACAAAAAGATGGCGAACAGATTTATTTTTCCATCAGCCGTGATGGTCTTCACTGGAAGGATCTGAACGATGGAAAACCGATTCTGTATTCGGAAACGGGAATGAAGGGAGTAAGAGACCCCTTTGTAGTAAGAGACCCGAAAAATCATCGATTCTTTCTGATCGCAACGGATCTTCGGATTGAAGCCGGAGAGGGTTGGGAGAAAGCTCAGTATGATGGAAGCAGAGATCTGATGGTCTGGGAGTCGGAGGATCTGATTCACTGGGGTAAAGAGAGAGCCTGCACAGTAGGCGTTCCGGGAGCAGGCTGTGTGTGGGCTCCGGAGGCTGTCTACGACAAAAAGAAAGAAGCATTTCTTGTTTTCTGGGCATCTATGGTAAAGTTGGAGGCAGATCAGGAGCCAAAGCAGCGGATCTATGCATCCTGGACTAAGGGCTTTCGGGAATATACGGAACCTTTCATCTATATGGAGAGAGAAGAACATGTAATTGACACTACGATCATAGAAGCAGACGACATGTATTATCGAATCTCAAAGGATGAAAGCAATAAATGCCTGATCCTGGAAAAAAGCCGGGAACTGACAGGCGAATATGAGGAAATTTCCTCCGAAGTGCTGAAACACCTCATGGGAGTGGAAGGTCCGGAATGCTATCCATTACCGGAAGGGAAAGGATGGTGCCTGATCGCGGACCGTTTTGCAGAAGGAAAGGGATATCTTCCTCTTGTGACAACGGATCCTGGAAGTGGCAAGTTTACCATTCTTTCCGATGGAGAATACCACATGGGGGCAACACAGAAACGCCATGGTGGTGTTATGGTACTGGAAGATGGCGAGTATGAACAGCTGGAACGATTCTTTGACCGGAAATACCCGGTGATCGATGGTCTGTTTGCTGATCCGGATGTGGCAGTTTTTGATGATAAGTTCTATATTTATCCCACAACGGATGGCTATCCGGGCTGGTCAGGATCCAGATTCTCAGTGTTTGCATCGGAAGACGGCAGACATTTTACAAAAGCCGGAGAAGTGCTGGATATGGATCAGGGGCAGGTTCCATGGGCAGTGGGAAGTGCATGGGCACCTTGCATTGCGAAAAAGGGAGATACCTATTATTACTACTTCTGTGGAAAAAGACCGGATGGAGTATCCTGTATCGGTGTAGCAACCGCAGACCGTCCGGAAGGACCATTCAGAGCAGAAAAAGAACCATTGATCACACCGGAAATGATGGAAGCAAACAGAATCCGTATGTCTCAGACTATTGACCCATCTGTTTATGAAGAAAATGGAACATGGTATCTTTTATTTGGCAATGGAGAGGGTGCTATTGCGAAGCTGACAGAGGATATGAAGTCAGTGTGTCCGGATACTATGAAGAATCTGGAGGGACTCTATGACTTCCGGGAGGCAGTGACCGTGTTTAAAAAAGACGGTCTGTATCATTTTACCTGGTCCTGTGATGATACGGGAAGCGAGAATTATCATGTGAATTATGGTACCGCAAAGCAGCTTTACGGACCGGTACAGTTTGAAAAAACCATTCTGAAAAAAGATGTTCGCCGGGGTGTGCTTGGAACCGGACACCACAGCATCTGCAAAATTCCGGAAAAAGAGGAGTATGTGATTGCTTATCACCGTTTTGCAACTCCCCTAGAGCAGTACGACAGCGATAAAAAAGGATGGAACAGGGAAACCTGCCTGGCACCGCTTGTGTTTGGAAAAGACGGGAAAATAGAAGCTGTGCTGGTATAAAACCTGCCTCATTTTTCGTAGAAAATGAGTGGATCTGAGTTGATTTAGGATTGCGTGAGCATGAAATACGAAGCAATCCTAAATCATGGGGCTCAAAATAGCTTTTGCCCCCAACATCATAAAATATAAAAAAAGTATTGTAACTGAAAAGACGCTGAACAGTTATAAAGCGTTTATGAAAAGGGCAGAACCGTAAACCTACGGTATCTGCCCTTTAGAGGAGTATAGGGATGAAAAAACAACAGCAAATCAGAAACTGGCTGAAAAATTATGAACATCATATTATGACAGAAGCAAGCCTTCTGCAGATAGAAGGTTTTCCCAGACTGACAGAAGAGCTTTTTTCCCAGTTTGAGAAGACGGGAAATCGTTTGCAGTATGAGGATGCTTATTTTGGAAGAAGAAAATATCTGCTGGTATATGCGCTGGAAGCCTTGATTCTGAAAAAGAATGGGGAGAAAGTGAGTATGGGGAAGCTTGAATGGGTATTGGAAGAGATTCTGAACGAACGATGCTGGGCGCTCCCGGCCCATGTAAACCGACAGTCGGATCCTGCCTGGGAGTACACACTGGATCTTTTTGCGGCAGAAACAGCCCAGACACTTTCGGAAATCGGATGGATCTTCCGGCACGAACTGGATCAGGCAGTAAAAATTAGACTGGACGAGGAAGTGTACCGGAGAGTTCTGGAAACCTTTGGAAAAAGTGCAAAAGGAAGTTATGGCTGGGAAAAAGACTGTAACAACTGGAATGCTGTATGTGGCGGATCTGTGGGAGCAGCAGCCTGGTATCAGAAACAGGGAACAGAAAATGAGAGGCAAAAGCAGGAGATGGACGGTATCATAGACCGGATCTGTGAAGACTTATCCTGTTTTCTTGACAGCTTCAGTGAAGATGGTGCCTGCATGGAAGGACTGGGCTACTGGGAATATGGGATGAGCTACTATATTATGTTTGCGGATCTGCTTCGGCAGCCCGGGGGAGAAAACAGGGAGCTTCTGGTAAAAGATAAAGTAAAAAAAATCATGGAATTCCAACAAATCTGCTATTTCCCGGGAGGACGCACCATAAGTTTTTCAGACGGCGACAGCAGGGGAAAATTCCGGATGGGATTGACCTGTTATCTGGCAATGGAAGATCCACAGGTTGAAATTCCTGATGTGAAAAATGCCATGGACTTCGGAGGTGATCCCTGTTATCGCTGGAATGCAGGATACAGAGACTGGCTGTGGACAGAAAGATATCTGGAACAGGCCTGTGTGGAGAAAAAAGAGGAAAAGAGTGATGATACCAGGTGGAGCAGCAGAATATTACCGGATGCTCAGTGGGCAATATTTAATGGGAATAACCTGGTCAGTGTTGCGTGCAAAGGCGGACACAATGGGGAACCACATAATCATAATGACGTGGGAAGCTTTCTATACTATATCGGAGACGAAGAGATCATCAGTGATCTGGGAGCAGGAGAATATACGAAAAAATATTTTGGACCTGAGAGATATGAGATTCTGTGTAATAGTTCCAGAGGTCACAGTGTGCCAGTGATAGAAGGAAAATATCAGTGTGCCGGAAGAGAATACGGGGCGGAAAGCTTCCGGGGAGTGAATCCCTGGACTGTGGAGATCAGTTATAAAAAAGCATATGCCATAGATCAATCCGGAGAATTAAAAAGAAAGATACATTTTATTCCGGAAACAGGTACGTTACAGATAGAAGATACATTTACGGGAAGCAGAGAAGAAAAAGTCATAATGTCAGAAACACTGGTGACCAGGCAGCAGGTGAAGGTGGAAAAAGAAGGGATCCGGATAGGCTCCTGTGGATGGATTCGAATGACAGCAGCTATGCGAAAGGATGTATGGACAGAAAAAGTAGAACACTGTGCCCATGATGGAAGCTGTCAGATGGTAACTTTGATTCATTGTCCAGTGCAGGCAGATACAGAGGGAAATTACAGATCAGATTTTGAAATAACTGTAAAACGAAATTCATTATAAAACAGGAAATCGGATTTTACTATTTTACAGAAGAAGAAAACATGATAGTATTTTGGTATTGGTATAGTTCTTTAGAAAGCAATTATCGGGCAGGTATAAAGGAATCGTTGAAATAGGAGAAACAGAGCATGATAAAGAGATGGACAGGAAAAATAGGCGGTATGATTCTGACTATAGCACTGACTGCAGGAATGATCACAGGTTGTGCAGGAAAACAGGAGGAATCCGAACAGACACAGAAAGAGAATTATGTAACTGCTACTTTGTTCTGTGATGTGAATCACTGGAACCCTCCGGCATGGGATCTGTCTGAGGATAGTATAACGGGGAAAATCACCAAAAAAACAGGGGTACAGCTGGATACCACAGTTCCTGCCCAGGATGCAGACCTTCGTTTAAAGATTCTGATGGTGAATGACGAACTTCCGGATCTGATTTCCGTGACAGATGAGACGGTGATCAGCCAGTTGGTTACATCGGGTAAAGTATGGAATCTGGAGGAGTTTCTAAAAAAATACAAGCCGGATTCTCACTTGTTAAAAGATTTTCCTGAAGATCTGAAAAAAGAAATGATCCGACGGGACAGAGCCTGGTATGCCCTGCCTTCTCATATCAATTCGGAAGATGCCAGAGCATACTGGAAGCAGGACGAATTCTGGACGAATTATCAGGATTACAGCGACAACAATGCCATCATATGGAACATAGCTCTTTTGAAGGAGTTTGGGATTGATACAGAAAATCTGCAGACAATGGAGCAGGTGCTGGCAGCTTATGAAAAGGTAAAAGGAAAAAAGACAAAAGCAGGTCAAACAGTTATTCCTCTATTGGTCGATGGAAAAAACTACAGGGATCCGACTTTGAAATATCTGGAAGGAACCTTTGGCGCGGAATGGGTTGATGAGAATGGGGATTTTAAAGACATTCTGTTACAACCCCAGACAAAAACAGCCCTGTCCTTTTTGAATATTGCTGTGAGAAAAGGTTACATGGATTCCAGCCAGCTTACCTGGGAAAATCTAAAAGTTAAAGAAACGCTGGACACTCAGCCGGTTCTCTGCTTCATAGGAAATATTGCCAATACCGGTATTGAACAGGGAGATTGGACATCCACAGGAGTGATCCTGTCCCCCGACGGAAGTTCTCCGGTTATGGGAAAAAGCAAGAGAGCCAATGGATGGATGTCTACGTTTGTTTCAAAAAAATGCAAACATCCGGAAGAAGTGGCAGAGTTTATTGATTATATGACCAGTGTAGATGGGATGATGGACTGGTATTACGGTGAAGAAGGGGAAGATTATACGGTAGGTGAGGATGGAAAATATTACCGAACCAAGCAGGGACAAAAACTTGCAGATGCCAGTCATCTGGGAACCTGGTGGATGTTTGAAAACACGGCCTGGGAGAGAAGCGTGCAGGGTATTACCAGGCAGGAAGAAGAAGATATGTATCAGGTAATGGCACAATATGGAAGTAATAAACATACAGTGATCTACGATGCGTCACTTTTATTTATGCCTGCAGATCTTCTGGCAGATAACAACAAGATCAAAGATATACAAAGTAGTATAGAACTCTGGAAAACAGACAGCATTTCTCAGGTAGTCCTTGCAGAAAGTGAAGAAGCCTTTGAACAGGAGTATGAGAAAATGCTACAGGGACTGTATGAACGGGGAATCGAGCAGCTGGATGATAAGAAAAATGAAGCATACCAGGAAAATTGCAGAGTATATGGAAGTAAAATAGAGAAAGTAAACAAATAGGAAATGAGGCGGGAAGAAAATGGGAAAACATGTGGGTAAAGGCCTGGCAAGACAGTTATTTGCTTTTGTAATTATTATTCTCTGTTCTCTGATCCTTGCGTTCATTCTTACAACTGCATATGTAAAAAGAAGTGTCCGTAATAATATAACAGAGATGAATCAGACCATTCTGGAGCAGACCAATGGAAAAATAGAAGACTTTTACGAAACAATGAATCATATTGCAGCGGCACTGGTCTATTCGCCGGTCACTACATCTTATTATGATCAGAACAACAGGGAAAGGGTACTGTCTACAGACGAGATATCTGCAACATTTTCCAATACGGTGCTTTTGGAAAACAATATAGCAGGAATCTATCTGTTTGATATGGAAAAGAATCAGATTGCCTCCTTTGGTGCCAATGAGAATATCGGAAGATTCAGCTCCTCCATAAGAAACCAGATGGAATGCAGCAATCAGTTTTATCTGGACTCTTCCCAAGAAGGATACTATCTGATCTATTATCCGGTTTATAATCTGGACACACTGGTCTATGGAAAACAAAATGGTATGGCGGTATTTCTGATGAAAAGCAGAGAATTTGACAATATGCTAAAAAATTCTCAGGCAACAAAAAACACAGAGATTTACCTGCTGGATGGAAATAATGCAGTGGTGACAAGCTGTGGTGGAAAAGCAGAATACGCGCTTTCTAAGGATCAACAGACCGATTCGAGGGATTACTTTGTCCAGGTCAAGAATGTGGTGATCCCAGGGTGGAAACTGGTAAGCAGGATTCCCAAAAGTGAGATGTATACCAGCGCGGAAGACGGAAGAAGCCCACTGATCATTGCGTATCTGTTTTCCGGTGTGTTGATTTTGATTCTTGCCTGGTTCTGCTACCGGAATTTTCTGGTACGAATGCACCGGGTGGACCAGTTTATTACGGGTGTGATCAACCGGCCGGAACACAGAATGAAGGAAGAACGAATGGATGAAATCGGCTCTATTGTACATAACCTGAATCAGATGCTGGATGACAAGGAAACCATGAACCGGGAAGTACAGAAGTCTCAGCAACGTGTCTATGAAATGGAGCTTTCCAGAAAACAGCTACAGATCCAGGCTTACCAGAATCAGATCAATCCACACTTCCTCTATAATACATTTGATTGCATCCGCGGGATGGCATTATATAAAGGAGAAGAAGAGATTGCCCAGATCACCATGGCTCTTTCCAAGGTCTTTCGTTTTGCAGTGAAGGGAGACAATATTGTTACGGTGAAAGAAGAGATGGATTACATCCGGGAATATGCTACCATCATCGATTATCGATTTATGGGTAAGATCGAAGTGGATTATGATATCGACGAAGATCTGTATCAACACCACGTGATCAAGCTGATGCTGCAGCCAATCGTAGAAAATGCTGTGTTCCACGGACTGGAACAGAAAGTAGACGGTGGAACAGTGGAGGTCAGTGTTCAAAAATGGGGCGATGACAGGATGCGGATCTGTGTTGAGGATGATGGATGCGGAATGTCAAAAGAACGGCTGGAAGAAATCCGCAGTAATCTGGATAAAAAGATGAACACCAGAGGCATCGGAATGTCTAATATTTATCAGAGATTATTGTTGTTTTACGGAGAAGATATCTATTTTGATATCGACAGCAAGGAAGGAAAAGGTACCAAAGTGACTATCATCATTCCGGAAGAAATCAGAGAGGAGAGATAAAAATGCACAGTGTATTTATTGCAGATGATGAGATCTGGATTATTCTGGGGCTGAAAAAAATGATCGAGAATTCGGAACTGCCCTTTCAGGTAATTGGAAATGCTACCAATGGAGTATCGGCGCTGGATGCTATCGAAGAGAAAAAACCGGAACTGGTCTTTTCTGACATACGCATGCCGGGACTCAGTGGCCTGGAACTTCTGCAAAAACTGAATGAGAGAAAAATCGGAACGAAGGTGATCTTTGTCAGCGGATATTCAGAGTTCGAATATGCCAGAGAGGCAGTGCGGGGAGGTGCTCTTGATTATCTGGTGAAGCCCATCGAACAGGAAAAGCTGAACGAAGTGCTGAATCGGATCCTGCATGAAGAAATTCTGGGAGACGAGCCGGAGAATGAAATAAAACCGGTGGAAAACACCGGCCTGAAGCAGGTGATCCAGGAGATCAAAGAGAACTATACAAAGGATATCACACTGACGGAACTTGCGGATAAGTATCAGGTCAGTGCCAGTCATCTCAGTGGCCTGATCAAATCAGAGCTGGGACTTCCATTTTCTGAATACCTGGCATCCCGAAGGATCCAAAAGGCCAAGGAGCTTCTGGCAGATGAAACACTTTCCATCGATGCTATTGCGGAAATGGTAGGCTATAAGGATTATTTTTATTTTACAAAAGTGTTTAAAAAGACGGAAGGGATCTCCCCAAGTAAGTACAGGAAAAGTATACGTGGATAAAGGCAGTTGAAAAAACGAGAAACAGAAATTACATAAAAATTCAAAGAATGATGAGGAGCCATAACCGGGAAAGGTATGGCTCCTTTTGATGTATCAAAATCAGTTCTCACTATACATAGGTGTGCACGAGGACGATATGTCCATGAAAAAGTCGCTAAAACACAAAAAAATCGCTAAAAATCGAAAATAATACCAAAATTACGAAATAAGTACATAGGATTTTCCGTTTGAATTTTTTATAATCCATTATAGATAAAAGGTGTGGCAGTCAGATGAAGGAGACGATGATTATGGGGAAGATGGAAAAAGATGAACGGGAAATGATCTATGACGAGGGAATGACGATGCGCAAAGAACAGATGACAGGACAGACACCATGGAAATGCGTAGGCAATGTTCAGGCACTTCAGGTCTCTTCAGAGAGAAGAGATGAGATTGATGCAGCAGCTCCGGATTATTTCTGGATGGAACAGGATGACAGCGGAAAAGAGTCCGGCATCTCCAACTGGGGAATGAAAAAGGGAATGCGGTTTGAAAAGGGAAGAACTTATCGCTTTTCCTGCTATGCAAAAGGCGAGACCATGTACAGCAAAATTTATGTGGCATTGCGGGACAAAAATATGCAGATCCTGGACCGGGCAGAATTTTACCCATCTCAGGAATGGAAAAAAGAGGAATTTTTATTCCATCCATCTGAAACCGTGGAAGACGGCTGTCTGACACTGACAATCACAGAGCAGCCATGGGTTGCATTTAAAGGGGTTTCACTGCTTCCCGGATATTACATCAAAAAATCAGGGATGAGAGAGAGAAGCCGCCGTGCACTTAAGTAGAAAAGGAGAAAAAACTATGAGCAATATGAATATTTATCTGAATTCACAGCAGGACGCAATGGAGTTTGTATCACTGGTATCCGGTATCCCCTATGAGGCAGATCTGAAATACGGAAACTGTATGGTAGATGCAAAATCAATTCTTGGAGTACTGGGTATGGCAATCCGTAAAAAGGCTACGTTGACTATTTATGGTGAAGGACCACAGAATGATATCTGTGAGAAACTGCAGAAATATGCAATGGCATAAGAGAATATGGTAACAGGAATTCGTTATCCGGATATTCCGGAAATGAAAATAGAAAATGAAAGCGAAAAAGGAAGACAGAAATGAAAGCAATGATGAACAAAGCCCCCATGGGATGGAACAGCTATGATTATTACGACACTACTGTCAATGAGGCACAGGTAAGGGCAAATGCAGACTATCTTGCAAAAAACCTGAAAGCTTATGGATGGGAATATGTAGTAGTAGATATTGAATGGTATTCCAAAGATGCCGGAACCCAGCGAGATAAGCATCAGTATATTCCGTTTGGCGATATCGAGATGGATGCCTATGGAAGACTGCAGCCGGATCCGGAAAGATTTCCTTCTTCAGCAGGGGGAAAAGGGTTTGGACCGCTGGCTGAGTATGTGCACAGTCTTGGATTAAAATTCGGTATTCACATAATGAGAGGTATTCCAAGAGAAGCAGCACACAAACATCTGCCAATTCTTGGAACTACAGCAACTGCCAATGAAGTTGCCAATCCATCATCAGTATGCGGCTGGAATCCGGATATGTATGGGGTAAGAAAAAATGAGCCTGGCTCACAGGAATATTATGATTCCATTATCCGTATGTATGCAGACTGGGGTGTAGACTTCATCAAATGTGATGATATCTGTAACATTGATACAGAGCCTACTGATGCGTATTCTTCCGCTCATGAGATTGAGATGCTGGCAAAAGCAATTGAAAAATCCCAACGGGAAATCGTTCTTTCTCTTTCACCGGGACCGGCAAGAATCGAGCGGGCATGGCATTATGAAAAATATGCAAACATGTGGAGAATCACAGATGACTTCTGGGATGACTGGAAATTACTGGCACCGATGTTCTGGCGCTGTGAGCTGTGGCAGAATCATGTAGAAGAAGGTTCCTATCCGGATTGCGATATGCTTCCTCTGGGAAAAGTAGGAAAAGGCTTCCGGGAAGAAAGAAGTACCAAATTCACAAAAGATGAACAGATGACCATGATGACCTTATGGTGTATCTTTGGCTCACCTCTGATGATCGGCGCCGAGCTGACACAGATGGATCCATGGACCCTGTCTCTGCTTACCAAAGAAGAGATTCTTAAAATGGTATCCAATGATTTTGTCGGTAAACAGCTGGAGCGAGATGAAGATCATGCAGTATGGAGCTGCTACAACAAAAAAACAGATGAAAAATATGTAGCATATTTTAACCTGAAAGAAGAAAAACAGACAATTACAGCAGACTGGAATCAGATTGCTCAGTTTACAGTAGAAAAAGACCAGAAAGTCAGAGAAATCTGGAGCGAAGAAAATACAACAGTAGAACAGGGTATCTTATCTGTAGATGTGGAAGCCCATGGCGTAAAACTGTATAGTTGCCAGTAGGCTGCAGTTATTGACATCGTTTCATCCTCTGTCTTATAATACAGACAGAAATCAGGACACCGGCAGAGGGAGACAGAGGATGGACAAAGATAAAATCGAGCATTTATTGAAAAAATATTCTTTCTGGGAACATTTATCCGAAAAGGAAAGGGAGATGCTTCAGGAACAGGTGAGGTGGAATACTTACGAAGAAGGTCAGCTTGTCACTGACACCGGAAGAGATTGCCTTGGGATCATTCTGGTATGTAAAGGAATCCTGAGAGCCAATCTGGTATCCGAAGACGGAAAAGAAGCCACGGTATGCCGGATCCACGCCGGAGAACTATGTGTGATATCTGCTTCCTGCCTGCTTCCGGCACTTCCCTTTGATATTCAGATTGATGCAGAGACAGTCAGTGAAGTATATCTTATACCAACCAGTGTGCTTCGGGAGATTACGGAAAAAAATCTGTATCTGGAGAATTTTATTTATAAAAGAATCAACGAGAATTTTTCGGATATTATAGCTGCCATAGAAAAAATCCTTTTCGCCAGTCTGGAGCAGCGTCTTGTCGGTTTTCTTCTGGATGAAGCAGCCGGTGAAGAAGACGGAAAAATATACATGACCCAGGAACAGATCGCAAAAGCGATCGGAAGCGCCAGAGAAGCAGTGGGAAGAACACTGAAAGTACTGGTCAAAGACGGATGTGTGAAACTTTTTCGAGGCGGTGTACAGGTAATTAACCGGAAAGAATTATACAAGAAAATTTAAAAAGAAAATATGCAAGATTTTGAGCAAAAAGCAACAAAAAATGGAAATTCAGGTATGATACAATATGTGCATACTTGAATTTTTTTTACTTTACAGGAGATTGCTTTCTTGTAAAGTAAAAACCGCTCCGCAGACATGGGGGCAACGAGGAAGAAATCATGCTTTCGCGAGATTTGCCGATTGCCGTGACAGGGAGCGTCAAAGAGTTTACAGATACAATGAAAGAGAGGAAATAATTATGGAATTAAGAACAGCAGTATCCCCAAAAGACGTAAAACATTATACAACTGAGAGACTTAGAGAAGAATTTCTGATTCCTCAGGTTTTTCATGAGGATGACATTTATCTGGTATACAGCCATATTGACCGGATCATTACAGGAAGTGCCATGCCGGTGGAAAAAGAACTGGTACTGACAGCAGGAGATGAGCTGCGTGCGGCTTATTTTCTTCAGAGAAGAGAAATGGGTGTGATCAACATTGGAGGACCTGGAATCATCTGCGTTGATGGAAAAGAATATCCGGTAGCATCCAGAAACGGAATGTATATTGGAATGGGTAAAAAGGATATTACATTCAAAAGTACAGATTCCAAAAATCCCGCAAAATTTTACCTGAATAGTGCACCGGCTCATGCCACATATCCAACCGTATTGATCTGCAGAGAAGCAGCTCCGATTCCGGCAGGACTGGAAGAAAGTGATATTGTAAATATTCTTGATTGTAACAAAGTTGAGCTTGGTTCCCTGGAAGAATCCAACCACAGAACCATCTGCAAATACATTCTTCCGGGCCAGGTGGAAAGCTGCCAGCTGGAGATGGGAATGACCAGTCTGGAACCTGGCAGTGTATGGAATACCATGCCATGCCATACTCATGACAGAAGAATGGAAGTATATCTGTATTTTGATCTTCCGGAAGATGCATTTGTTATGCACTATATGGGTGAGCCAACAGAAACCAGACATCTGGTAATCCGTAACGAACAGGCTGTTATTTCACCAAGTTGGTCAATCCATGCAGGAAGCGGCAGCAGAAATTATACCTTTATCTGGGGGATGGTAGGAGAAAACCAGGATTTTGATGATATGGACGGTATTGACAATAGAGATTTGCTGTAAAAAGGAGAAAGTATGTTTCGATTAAAAGTTGTGAATCAACAGGGAGAAGAGATTATATCCGAAGAAGGAAAGGAAGAAGTGAATCTGGTATGTCGGCATGTATATGAACCGGGTGATCAGATTATTCTGGAAACAGAAGAAAAACAGGTATTTGTATGGTTCCAGCTGGATGATGCGCTGGGTGAATCTATGATCTATCTTACAGGAAATGCAGTGTTTACAGTTCCTTTTGAAGAAAAAAGAAATAATATTTCACCGAAAGCATTTTATGGGGACGTACATCTTTTAAAGGTCAGAAGAGCCCGGAAATTTGAGTATGAACAATATAGAAACCTGGCTTTCAGTGTAGTGGATCATCATGCCAATACCACATATTTTCCCCATGCGGTTGCCAATGTGGAGACTCGCGGAGAATCGGTTTTTGCGGCTCAAAATGCCATTGACGGAAATACATCCAGCAACAGTCACGGGGACTGGCCTTATGAATCCTGGGGGATCAACCGACAGGATGATGCAACTTTACGAATCCTCTTCGGACGAAAAGTAAAAATTGACAGAGTAATTCTTTATCTGAGAACAGATTTCCCTCATGACAACTGGTGGGAATCTGCAAAATTAAGATTTTCTGACGGAAGTGTGGAAACTGTAAAACTGGAAAAGAGAGCCGGCGGACAGGAATTTTTATTAGAAGAAAAAACAGTGGAATGGGTACAGTTGGAACAGATGCAAAAAGCTGATGACCCATCTCCCTTCCCGGCTCTGACACAGATTAAAATCTATGGAAGAGAAGCAAGTATCTGAGATTGAATTGGGTATAAGGAGAGAAGGCAGATGCAGAAATTTTTAATAGAAAAGGAACAGCAGTGGGCAAAGAGCACTTTTGAGAAGTTGGATCAGAAATTAAAAAAAGAATGTGAGAGAATAGGAAATAAAATCCCGTATATCCCGGAAAACGGACATTATGAACAGGATCTGGGAGAGAGTGATATTGCCTGGTGGACCAACGGATTCTGGGGCGGCCTGATGTGGCAGATGTATCATGCTACCGGTGATGAGGTCTACAAAGAAAAAGCAGAAAATGTGGAAAAACGACTGGATCAGTCACTGGAAGAATATGAAGGACTGTATCATGATGTGGGATTCATGTGGATGCACACAGCAGTGGCAGATTATCGCCTTACAGGTTCACATCATTCTCTGGTAAGAGGACGCCATGCAGCCAATCTTTTAGCAGGAAGATTCAATATACTGGGAAATTTTATCCGGGCATGGAATGATGACAAGGCAGGATGGATGATCATCGATTGTCTCATGAATCTTTCTTTACTGTACTGGGCAAGTGAGACTGATCAGGATCCGAGATTTACAGCCATCGCAAAACGTCATGCGGATAAAGCTATGGAAGTACTGTTTCGAAAAGACGGATCTGCCAACCATATCGGAATTCTGGATCCGGAAAACGGAGAGGTTCTGGAACTTCCCGGAGGACAGGGATATGGAGAAGGTTCTTCCTGGTCTCGTGGACAATCCTGGGCACTGTACGGATTTGCCATCAGCTATGCGCATACAAAAGAACAGAAATACCTGGACGCAGCAAAGCAGTCAGCCCATTATTTTATTGCAAATGCAGCATTGCACGATTATCTTCCACTTTGTGATTTCCGTGCACCGGAAGAACCGGTTTATTACGACTCTACTGCAGGAGCATGTGCAGCCTGCGGTCTGTTGGAAATAGCAAAACATGTGCCGGAGTATGAGAAAGCATTGTATGAAAAAAGTGCACTCCGTATATTGACGGCTATGGAAGAACATTTTTGTGATTGGAATCCGGAGACCGATGGTGTGCTGACCATGGGTAAAGTGGCTTATCATGAAGAAGGAGAACGTCAGCATGTACCGATCGTTTACGGAGATTATTTCTTTGCAGAAGCAGTTTTGCGCCTGCTGGAAAAAGATTTCTGGATCTGGTAGAAGGAGGAAAATATGGTATTTGAGCCGAAAACACTGGATTATGAGTTGAGTCCGTACACAGGGTTGACCAGAGAAAGCTGGATGGAGGCCGGAAAGTATCTTCTTTCCGGAATCTTTCAGCATATCAGACATCTGGAAGATCCGGTGGTGATGCCAAGAAAAGAAACAGAAGTTACCTACCCTCATAGTGAGGACAATGAAAGAGAAAAAAGGGCAGAATACTTTGAAGGACTTGCCAGAAGCTTTTTTATCGCTGCACCTCTGATCCAGAACGAACCGGATGTGACAGTAAGTGGGTATAAACTGCGGGATTATTATAAGTATCATGTGTTAAAAATCTGTGCAAGAGATGGAATATATGCTGCCGGACATTACGATCAGATGCTGGCTCTGAACAAAAATAACCAGCCATTTTGCTGTTTCCAGCAGACGGTAGAGACATGCGCATTGGTCATCTGCCTCTGGATCTCAAAAAAAGAGATCTGGGATACTTATACAAAAGAAGAAAAAGATGAGATCGCAGATTTCCTTTCCGGATATGCCCATGGAAATACGGTTCCACAGAATTGGAGATTATTCAATATGCTGGATCTGGCATTTTTACATCAGGAAGGGTATCCGATAGACAAAGACATCATGCGGGATCATGCAATGTCAATCCTGAATTATTATGCAGGAGACGGATGGTATCGGGACGGACATAGTTTTGACTATTATTCCTGTTGGGCATTTAACGTGTATGCACCAATCTGGTGTCAGTGGTATGGATATCAGGAGGAACCGGAAATTGCAGCCAGATTCGAAGAACATTCCAATAAACTGATGGAAACCTATGGTGATTTCTTTGATCGGGACGGATTTACCAATATGTGGGGCAGAAGTAATATTTACCGAAATGCAGCCACCAGTGCCTTCGACGGTAATATGATGCTTGCACATTCCACAGCCAATCTGGGCCTTGCCAGAAGGATTTCATCCGGCTCTTTGTTACAGTTTTTAAAAAGAGAAGATTTCCTGTATGAAGGAATTCCTACTCTTGGATTTTATGGTCAGTTTACGCCACTGGTACAGGGATATTCCTGTGCAGAGTCTCCTTTGTGGCTTGGAAAAGCATTTCTTTGTCTGCACCTTCCCAAGGAGCATCCATTCTGGACGGCAATAGAAGAAAATGGTACATGGGAATACCTGAAGAAAGATCAGGTGAAAGAGACAACTCTGGATGGACCGGCTCTTTGCTTCACCAATCATGAGGCAAATGGAGAAACCGTACTGCGCACCGGAAAAGTGGTAAAAAATCAGGATGACCGCCATGGAATGTGGAATTATTCAAAATTGACATACAATACAAAATACCCGTGGGAATCTTCTGAACAGGAGGATTTGGAGGCACAGCAGTATGTACTTCAGGATCTAACAGAGGATCGTTACGAGAGAGCCAATGTAACATTCTGGGCAGGAGAAAAAGAAGGAGTTTTATATCGAAGACAGTTTTTCCAGTATCGACTTTCCGAGGAATGTCACTGGATGCAGGCCGTAAATCTGGCAGATTTTCCGGTGCCATCCGGTATTTTCAGGGCAGATCAGCTGCGACTTCACAGAAGACCTGTACGTATGTCACTGGGTTCCTATGGATTCCCGGACAACAAAACAGAAGTGATCCGAAAAGAAGAAAATGGGGCAAAAGCCATAATATTAAAGGGACATGATGCCACAGGAAGAGAAAAGCAGATGGCTATGACTATCTATGACGGATGGGATAAACTGGAAGTAAGAAAAAGCCGGGGAACCAACCCGGATTCGGAAAATTCGCTGGTAATCTGTGCGTCCTTGATTCGAGAAAAACAGTATGGCTATGAGCCCTATGTGATGATTTCTCAAGTGATCACCAAAGAAAATCTGGAGGATTTTACCGACGCGGAACTGTTTCCGGTAGAAAAAATTCTTTACGCAGATAAAGAACAGTGTGGCGGATATGGACCAATAAGGATCCAGATGAAGAACGGAACAGAAAAAGTGGTGGAATACGAAGGGATAGAAGGAAATCTATCCCTGTAAGGAAAATTGGGAGTATTTTTTGGGGGAGATTCCAACCGCTTTCGTAAATGCTTTCAGAAAGTTGCTATAATCCTGAAAGCCGCATCGCTGGCAGGTATCACTGACGGAGTATCCTTCGGAAAGAAGGGACTTTGCCAGTGTGATCCTTCTTGCGGTAATATATTTATTGATAGTAGTTCCGGTGGATTCTTTGAAAATCCTGCAAAGATAAGATACACTGATAAAAAAGTTCTCCGCAAGTGCAGCTATCGTTAATTCCTCGGTCAGATGCTGATTGATATAGGAAAGAATCTCGTCAATCTGTCCATGACGAAAGGCTGGAGCTTCAGCTGTGACAGAAAGCACTGCCTGATCAGACTGAAAACGAAAATCCCGGCTGCACCGAAGCAAAAACAGATGATTCAGATATACCATCAGCTCTGTGAAATAAGCCTGATCCAACAGATCCTGCCCAAAGGGTGCGGATTCGGAAAAACGATGGATATAATATAAAAAGCGTTTTTGTTCTTCGGAAGAAAGAGAAAGCTGGTGACCAAAGCCGGTGCTTCGACAGGAGAAACAATAATCCAAATCTGTAAATACAGTGGAAAGCTGTTTTAGATAGTCCGGATGAATCGACAGGATGATTCGTTCGTGGGTTACATTGTCAATCTGAGAAAGATAATGACTTTCGTATTGATTGATAAAAAAAATATCTCCCGGTTTAAAATCATAAAACCGGTTGTCGATAAGAAACTGCTTTCCACCGGAGATGGAAAAATAGATCTCATAGCAGTCATGAATATGAATCTTCATAGGTTTTTCATCATTGTACAGATGAGCAACGGCAAAAGACCGGGTGGCCAGACAGGAGTCGATGGCCTCTTTACAGGAAGAGGAGAGTTTCATAATAAAATATCCTTTCATATCAGGTACGTTGCGAAGCGGATCAGGGATACCGCCTGGCTGTATAATGTAAGTATAAAACAGAAAAATAAAATATACAAGAAAACAAATAAATAATACGAAAAAAAGGCAAATATTATATATGAGGAGGAAAACAGCATGGATATGAAAAATTTATTTTCATTGGAAGGCAAGGTTGCTTTAGTAACGGGAGCAGCCTATGGAATCGGTTTTGCCATAGCAGAGGCTTATGCAAAAGCAGGAGCAAAGATCGCTTTTAACTGCAGAAGCACCGAACATATGGAAAAAGCAATGGCAGCCTACAGGGGAAAAGGTATCGATGCAAAAGGTTATATCTGCGATGTAACAGACGAAGCACAGGTAGAGAAGATGGTGGCAGATATCGAAAAGGAACTTGGAAGTGTGGATATTCTGGTAAATAATGCCGGTATCATCAAAAGAATTCCTATGACCGAGATGAAGGCAGAAGAATTTCGCCAGGTAGTGGATATCGATCTGAATGCACCATTTATTGTATCTAAGGCAGTGCTCCCTGGAATGATGAAAAAGAAACATGGAAAAATCATTAATATTTGTTCCATGATGAGCGAATTGGGAAGAGAGACAGTATCTGCGTATGCAGCTGCCAAAGGCGGACTGAAGATGTTGACGAAGAACATTGCGTCGGAATATGGTGCTTATAATATCCAGTGTAACGGTATCGGACCCGGATATATCGCTACACCACAGACTGCTCCGTTAAGAGAAACCCAGCCGGACGGAAGCAGACATCCCTTTGATCAGTTTATTATAGCCAAAACCCCACAGGCCCGCTGGGGAACTCCGGAAGATCTGATGGGTCCGGCAATTTTCCTTGCTTCCGATGCATCAGACTTTGTGAATGGTCATATCCTTTATGTAGATGGAGGAATCCTGGCATATATCGGAAAACAGCCGTAACTGCAGAAAATCCCCCGGTATCGGACGACATTCCGTTTACCGGGGGATTTTTCTGTAGTTATCTGTTTATTTCTCCAGCAGTTTCAGAATATTTTCCTTGCTGTCCACGCCGACGCTGGTAGCTGTCAGCTCGCCGTTTTTAAATACCAGAACAGTAGGAATGCTCATTACGCGGTACTTTCTTGCCAGATCCGGGTTCTCGTCTACGTTGACTTTGCCTACTTTGATCTTTCCTTCATTTTCCGAAGCAATCTCTTCGATCACCGGGGCAAGCATACGGCACGGCATGCACCAGGTAGCCCAGAAATCAACCAGCACCGGCACATCGGAGCCGAGCACTTCTGTTTCAAAATTGTCTGTTGTAAATGTATATTCCATAGTATGACCTCCTGTGTTTTTATGATAATAGGATACCACATCTGCCGGGAAAGATTCCGTGATTAAGTCACAAACACAAATCTGAAGAAAATATGACGGTATTTTCGTAAATTTTCTGTAAAATTTTAGAAATCAAACTGATTACAAAAGACAAAAGGCGTGGTATAATGAGCCCAAACGGGCAGACAGGGAAATGTCTGTGAAAAGACGGTTTATCGTGGGAAAACTGTAAGAAAGAATGAAGAGATGAGGTGTACTATGAAAGGAAGAATGCTGTTTATCTTCAATCCGCGATCCGGAAAAGGGCAGATCCGCAACAAACTGATGGACATCATCGATGTTTTTGTCAAGGGCGGCTATGAAGTAGTGGTTCATCCGACCCAGGGGGCGAAAGATGCGGAAAAAATGGCAAAGACCATGGCTGAAGAGGTCGATCTGATCGTGTGCAGTGGCGGAGACGGAACTCTTGATGAAGTGGTTACCGGTCTGATGGAAATCGGTGCGAATGTACCACTCGGTTATATTCCGGCGGGAAGTACAAACGATTTTGCAAGCAGCCTCGAGATCCCGCGGGATATGGTGAAAGCGGCGCAGGATATCGTGGAGGGCCATCTGTTTTCCGTGGATGTGGGAAGCTTTAATGAAGATAATTTTATCTATGTGGCAGCTTTCGGTATGTTTACTGATGTTTCGTATGAAACAAGCCAGGATCTGAAAAATATTCTGGGACATCTTGCCTATGTGATGGAAGGCGCGAAGAGAATCTTTGATGTAAAGACCTACCATCTGTGTGTGGAAGCCAACGGAGAAGTCCATGAGGGTGATTATATCTATGGAATGATCACAAATTCCCATTCCATAGGAGGTTTTCGTAATCTGGTGGGAAACGATGTGGAGATGGATGACGGTCTGTTTGAAGTTACCCTGATCAAAAAACCGAAAAATCCGCTGGAATTAAACGAGATCATTGCCGCACTGATCAATGCGTACGATGACACGGAGATGATCGATGCATTTAAGGCGAACAGCCTGTATATCCACGGAGATGAAGCGATTTCCTGGACACTTGACGGTGAATTTGGCGGCGAGCATAAAGAGGTTAGAATAAAAAACAGAAAGCAGGCGCTTGATATTCTTATCAACTCTTGAATTTCAGAAGTTGATGGGTTATAATATACAAGAAATAAAAACGTGAACGTAGGAGGTTTGATTATGTTAGTATCAGCTACAGAAATGTTAAAAAAAGCAAAAGCAGGTCACTATGCAGTAGGACAGTTCAACATCAACAACCTTGAGTGGACAAAAGCTATTCTGCAGACTGCACAGGAATGCAACTCCCCGGTAATCCTTGGTGTATCCGAAGGTGCCGGAAAATATATGACAGGTTACAAAACTGTTGTAGGAATGGTTAACGGAATGCTGGAAGAGCTGAACATCACTGTTCCGGTTGCTCTGCATCTGGATCACGGCAGCTACGAAGGATGCCTGAAATGCGTAGAAGCAGGTTTCTCTTCTATCATGTTCGACGGTTCTCATTACCCAATCGAAGAGAACGTTGCAAAAACAAAAGAACTGGTTAAAATCGTAAAAGAGCACGGAATGTCTCTGGAAGCAGAAGTTGGTTCCATCGGTGGTGAAGAAGACGGCGTTATCGGTGCCGGCGAGTGTGCAGATCCGAAGGAATGCAAAATGATCGCAGATCTGGGTGTTGATTTCCTGGCAGCAGGTATCGGTAACATCCACGGAAAATATCCGGCAAACTGGAAAGGTCTGAGTTTCGAAACTCTGGCAGCAGTTCAGGAACTGACAGGAGAACTGCCTCTGGTACTGCACGGTGGTACAGGTATCCCGGCTGATCAGATCAAAAAAGCAATCGACCTGGGCGTATCCAAAATCAACGTAAATACAGAGTGCCAGCTGGCATTTGCTGATGCTACACGTAAATACATCGAAGCTGGAAAAGACCTGGAAGGTAAAGGCTTTGACCCAAGAAAACTTCTGGCTCCGGGAGCAGAAGCAATCAAAGCTACTGTAAAAGAAAAAATGGAACTGTTCGGTTCTGTAAACAAAGCTTGAGAAATCTAATCAAAATTGGTCGGTCAGACCAGCTTTGATATACATGGTAACAAGTAGGCAGTCTGCTTATCAAAAAAGTGGACTGCCTTTTTTGAAGCTAGAGCGAGTCTGAAAAATCATTTCCGTAATCTGCAAGCCCCACTTTGCGGTATATTTTACCCTCATTCGGTTGCCGTAGCCCGCTACGCCGCCCTCATTCGGATAAAATCTCCCACAAACTGGGACTCGCAGCTCACGAAAATCCTTTTTCAGACACGCTCTAGCAGTCGATGGGCCATGGCGGAGAACATGGCAGCGGAAAACATGGAGATGGAAATCGGGGTAAGACGGAAAGGATAGGAAAAATGAGTGAGTATGTAAACGTGGTTGAGATTTTCGGAGAAAATGTATTTAACGATGCGGTCATGCAGGCCCGCCTGCCTAAAAAAGTGTACAAAGAACTGAAACAGACGATGGAAGAGGGAAAAGAACTGACGTTGGAGATTGCTGATGTGGTCGCTCATGAGATGAAAGAATGGGCGATTGAAAAAGGCGCTACCCATTACAGTCACTGGTTCCAGCCTCTGACGGGTGTAACTGCAGAAAAGCACGATGCATTTATCACAGCACCGAAAGCAGACGGAAAGGTACTGATGAGCTTTTCAGGAAAAGAGCTGATCAAGGGTGAACCGGATGCATCTTCTTTCCCGTCCGGTGGTCTGCGTGCGACTTTTGAGGCAAGAGGATATACAGCATGGGATTGTACTTCACCGGCGTTTGTGCGCCAGGATGCTGCAGGTGCAACCCTCTGCATCCCAACAGCATTCTGTTCATATACAGGAGAAGCACTGGATCAGAAAACTCCACTGCTTCGCTCCATGGAGGCCATCAACAAAGAAGCCCTTCGTCTGATCCGATTGTTTGGCAATACTACTTCCAAAAAAGTGACCCCATCTGTTGGTGCGGAACAGGAGTATTTCCTGGTAGATGCGGCAAAATTTATGAAGAGAAAAGATCTGATTTATACCGGAAGAACACTGTTCGGCGCGATGCCTCCAAAAGGTCAGGAGCTGGATGATCATTACTTCGGAACCATCCGTCAGAAGATCGCCGGTTACATGAAAGATGTCAACGAAGAGCTGTGGAAACTGGGTGTATCTTCAAAGACCCAGCACAATGAAGTTGCGCCGGCACAGCACGAACTTGCTCCGATCTACGCACCGGCAAACATCGCCGTAGACCACAACCAGATCATCATGCAGACTCTGAAACGTGTGGCAAGAAGACACGGTCTCAAATGCATCCTGCATGAAAAACCATTTGCAGGTGTTAACGGATCCGGAAAACACGACAACTGGTCTCTGGTTACCGATGATGGTATCAATCTGTTAGAGCCGGGAAAAACACCGCATGAGAACGTACAGTTCCTTCTGGTACTGAGCTGTATCCTGAAAGCTGTAGACCGTCATGCAGATCTGTTGCGCGAATCCGCATCCGATGTCGGTAACGATCACCGTCTGGGCGCAAACGAGGCTCCGCCGGCTATCATCTCCATCTATCTGGGCGAACAGCTGGAAGATGTGGTAGAACAGCTGGTAAGCACCGGTACCGCAGATCACAGCTTAAAAGGCGGCCGTCTGATGACCGGTGTGCGTACCCTGCCGGATCTGGCAAAAGATGCTACCGACAGAAACCGCACCTCACCATTTGCTTTCACCGGAAACAAATTTGAGTTCCGTATGGTAGGTTCCCAGGATTCTGTGGCAGCACCGAATATCGTTTTGAATACCATCGTGGCAGAAGCTTTCCAGGAAGCCTGCGAGATTCTGGAAAATGCGGAAGATTTCGATGTGGCAGTTCATGATCTGATCAAGACAAACTGCGCAGAACATCAGAGAATCATCTTCAACGGAAACGGATACTCCGATGCATGGGTAGAAGAAGCAAAACGCCGTGGTCTGCCAAACATCCGCTCCATGGTAGATGCCATTCCAGCGCTGACCACAGAGAAATCCATCGCCATGTTCGAACACTTCCATGTATTTACAAAGACAGAACTGGAGTCCCGTACCGAAGTCAAATACGAGACTTACGCAAAAGAAATCAACGTGGAAGCAAGAGCCATGATCGACATTGCCGCAAAACAGATCATCCCTGCCGTGATCAAATACGCAAAGCATCTGGCTGATGCCATTATCTCCATCCAGACCATCCCGGGTATGGACGTGAGCGTGGAGACCGAACTTCTGAAAGAAACCACAAAACTCCTGAGAGAAAGCCAGACAGCCCTCAAGACTCTCCAGGAAAAAACGGAAGCCGCATCCCTGATCGAAAACAACGAGCGCCAGGCAAGATACTACCACGATGAAGTAAACACCGCCATGGAAGCTCTGCGCAAACCAATCGACCAGCTGGAAATGATCGTAGACAAAGAAATGTGGCCAATGCCATCCTACGGCGACCTGATGTTCGAAGTCTAAACAAAAAATCAAACCAATTATATAAAAATAAATGCCCGCAAGTGGAAAATCCCCTTCCACATACGGGCATTCTTACGTTGCCAAGCATACGACAAAAAGGTCCGGTGGACCTTTTTTAGTAGAACATAAAATCTGTGAGTGTATGAAAATGGCAACACTATGAGGAGAGTAAGCAATCGCTCCAAAATACGCAAATTAGTTGCTCATTTAAATCCATAATATTATGGAAAAAACGTATAACATACGACAACGCCATCCCTTCCAGTTGTCAATACCCAGCCGGAAGAAAGGGAGTCTCCAGGGGCAGAGGACACTTTGTGGGCGGTTAGGGCAAGCTTTGAAATCCGACGCTTACGCAGGCTTTCGCGAGGGTCAGCTGACCCTCGTGAACTATAGCCGAAGTTAGCGGCTAGTTCAAAGTTGCCCTGCCCACGTCCTCCGCCCCTGGAGACTCCCTTTCTTCCGGCGTCCGCATTACAACTCTCTTCCCCCATAAAAAGGAGGGTGCCAGCTACCTCCTTCCAAAGGTACCTGGCACAATTATGAAAAAGTGTTATCAAAAGTAATTCGCTTGTATCTTTTTTTTGATTTGTTATAATGTATTATATGCAACAGAAATGAAAAAATAATGATGCAAAAGTGAATGTATTTTGAAAGAAAAATGAACAAATTGTGAATAAAGGAGAAAAAACAACGATGGATGTACGAACATATCTGGAACAACAGCAAGTTCATCCCCAATTGATCCGCGCAGTAGAAGAATTCAGAAATCAGTACCCGGTAGAAGAAAAAGTAAAATACCGGGTAAGCGATCCTATGATGCCTTTCTACGGAACCGAGATTCTGGAGATGGGAATTGCCGCATTGCTGCAGAAAGAAAACCTGTTACTTTCCGGTTCCAAAGCCACCGGAAAAAATGTTCTGGCGGAAAATCTGGCATGGATCTTCCAAAGACCCACTTATAACATTTCCTTCCATGTCAACACAGGAAGCGGTGATCTGATAGGAACGGATACCTTTGAAGATAATCAGGTCAAACTGCGAAAAGGAAGCATCTATCAATGTGCGGAATACGGTGGATTTGGCATACTGGATGAAATCAATATGGCAAAAAACGATGCGGTATCTGTGCTGCATGCAACTCTGGACTATCGAAGAAGTATCGATGTGCCGGGATATGACAAGATTGAGCTGCATCCCGCGGCACGTTTTATCGGAACGATGAACTACGGCTATGCAGGGACCAAGGAACTGAACGAAGCGCTGGTATCCCGTTTTCTTGTGATTCAGATGCCGGACCAGAACGAAGAAACCCTGGAAAAAATATTTACCACTTCATTCCCGGAGGGAAAACCGGAAGCCATCGAACAGTTTATCGGACTTTTTCTGGATCTGCAAAAAAAAGCGGAGAACGGAGAAATATCCACAAAAGCTCTGGATCTTCGAGGAATCCTTGCTTCGTTGCGGGCGATCCGCCAGGGACTGAAACCGTCTCTGGCTGTGAGGATGGGTGTGATCAATAAGTGTTTTGACGGATTTGAAAAAGAGATTGTAGAAGATGTGGTCATGACCAGAATTCCGGAAGAATGGACCGCAGCGCAGGTGTTTTAGATGAACAGAGAGGAACTGGAAGAAAGACAGTTAGAGATTGCAAACAGAATGAAAAACATCATCTGGACCGTGTGCGGCGATTACACGCTTGAGGCGAAGACGGATGTGGAAGCCTTTTTGAAATCAAAATATATTGCCCTGTACGACGGGATCAAACAGGGAGCCTTTGCAAAATATTTTGAAAAAGAAAAGCTCAGTATGTATCTGGTAAAAAAAGTCTATCTGGGTGCCCGTGAGGATGCGCTGGTGGCAATCGCGCAGCTGTGTATGGAAAAAGCGGTGGGAGACCGGATCGCCCGGGAGCGAAAAGGTGTGTCTTCGATTCAGAAAAAAGCATATGAATATGTGCTGGATCACGAGATGGATATGATGGTGAAATCAGAGTTCGGGCGGCTGCAGTTGGCGATGATGCGGCAGGTACTGACCGGGGAAAGGCGGTGTGAAGAGAAGATCCGGAAACAGCTGGACCGGATCGAACCGCTGGAGAAGGCAGCTGATACGATGGAAGTGATCCGCACGATCGACGACTGCTATAATGCCTGGGTAGATCCTGGATTCGAACAGATACACGGTGATCTGTCCAAAGTGCTTGCTGTCACAGTGGAAGAACTGATGGAATACAGCTGGAAGGATTTTCTGACAGAAGATATGTATGAAGAAAACTTTGAAGCCTACCTGGAACAGATGAGCCAGCAGATGACTGCCACAGGACAGAATCACGCAGAAGAAAAAAAAGACGAGAAAGAAAGTTCCGAGAAGAGAAAGATCGTCCGGGTATCAGAAGAAGATCTGAAAAAAGTATATACGTATATTGAGCTGAATTTCGGGAAAACCTATCTGTCGCCGCTGGAAGAAAAAAAGATTAATTTTCAGTTATGCCGCGGTATCCATGCAGACTGTGGACTGTATTTTACGGATGGAATTCTGGCCAATCCGGTGAAGAAAAATTATCAGCTGGAGTATGCAAAAAAACAACAGGGGAAAAATAAATACGCTTATTATGACAATCACCGGACGGTAAAACAGAATATTGTGATTCTTTCCGGAATTCTGAAAAAAGCTATGGCCATGCGACAGGAAGAGATAACAATCCTTTCCGACAGGGGAAAGATCTGCCCGGAAAGACTCTGGAAGATTGGGAGGAGCCGGGATGCCAAACTGTTTTCCCAGATCTGTCCGGCAGACGGGAGCACCTTTGTGGTGGATGTTTTGATCGATGCCAGTGGTTCCCAGAGGGTGCGGCAGGAACAGGTGGCACTGCAGGCATATATCATCATGCAGGCTTTGAGCAGCGTGCATATCCCGCATCGTGTGATGAGCTTTTGTACCTTCTGGGATCATACGATCCTGCAGCGATACCGGGAATATGATGAAGATGCATCGGCAAATGAAAAGATTTTTAATTTTACCACATCTTCCAATAACCGGGATGGACTGGCCATCCGGGCAGCTTCTCTGGGCCTCCTTGAACGGGAAGAGGAGCGTAAGATTATGATTATTCTCAGTGACGGAAGACCTTACGATGTGATTTTAAACCGCCCGAATGGGAGAAATCCCCAGCCGTATCAGGGAAAATATGCGGTGCGGGATACCGGAACAGAGGTACGACGGTTAAGAAATCTCGGAGTGTCTGTACTGGGCGTGTTCGCGGGAGAAGAGAAGGATCTGGAGGCAGAAAAAAAGATCTTTGGCCGGGACTTTGCCTATATTCGTGATATTTCCAGATTTTCCCGCATCGTTGGTAGCTATTTGAACAAACAAATAGAAGAAAATTGTTAATATTTCTCATTGAATCCGACAGAGGATTTTGTTATAGTAAGTTAGTCTGATTCTAAGCTGTTGAAGCTTTAGTAACAGTTTGGAGACTGAATATGAATCCTCTTCGTTCGGAGGATGAGACAAGGGAGAAAAGAAAAATGGACAAGAAGAACGAAAGCTTCAAGCCTTATATCAGTGCGGACAAAGTTCTTCCGGAATTTACCGTGACATCGATCCTGATGGGTATTATTCTGGCAGTGGTATTCGGCGCAGCAAACGCATACCTGGGATTAAAAGTCGGTATGACTGTATCTGCTTCCATTCCGGCAGCAGTTATTTCCCTGGGTGTGATTCGTGTGATCATGAAAAAGAACTCCATTCTGGAGAGCAACATGGTCCAGACTATCGGTTCAGCCGGTGAGTCATTAGCGGCAGGTGCAATCTTCACCATGCCGGCTTTATTCCTGTGGGCAGAGGAAGGAAAAATTGCTATGCCCGGTTACCTGGAGATTACCCTGATCGCCCTGTTTGGTGGTATCCTGGGTGTTCTGTTTATGATCCCGCTGAGAAAAGCACTGATCGTAGAAGAACACGGAATCCTGCCGTATCCGGAAGGAATGGCATGTGCAGAAGTTCTGCTGGCAGGTGAAGAGGGAGGTTCTAACGCTTCTACCGTATTTGCAGGTATGGGACTTGGTGCTGCATTCAAATTTATCGTAGACGGACTGAAAATTGTTCCGTCCGATATTGCAACTCCGAATATCAAAGGATATGCAGGCCAGATCGGTGTGGAGATCTACCCGGCACTGATCGGTGTTGGTTACATCTGTGGACCATCCATTTCCTCCTATATGTTTGCCGGCGGTATCATTGCATGGCTGGTTCTGATTCCGGCAGTTGTTTTCTTCGGTGGAAGCATCGATTTTGCCACACTTGGTAACACCGGTCTGGCAGGTCAGACTATCGCAGAAGTTTACGAAGCAAACGGAGCAAGTGCTATCTGGTCTAACGTTATCAAATACGTGGGTGCCGGCGCGATCGCTACCGGTGGTGTGATCAGCCTTCTGAAATCTCTGCCACTGATCATAAAAACATTTGCCGGAGCAATGAAGAGTCTGAAAAATACATCCGGCGGAACAAATGTCCGTACTGACCGTGACCTGAAGATGCCGGTTGTTCTCGGAATCATTCTGATCGTGATCATCCTGATCTGGCTGGTACCGTCTGTACCGGTAAGCCTTCTGGGTGCATTCCTGATCGCAATCTTTGGCTTCTTCTTCGCAACCGTATCTTCCAGAATGGTTGGTCTGATCGGAAGTTCCAACAACCCGGTTTCAGGTATGGCGATCGCAACTCTGCTGATTTCCACATTTGTACTGAAAGCTACCGGTAACACCGGTATGGCAGGTATGACCGGTGCTATCGCAATCGGTTCTATCATCTGTGTCATCGCAGCGATCGCAGGTGATACTTCTCAGGACTTAAAGACCGGATTTATCGTAGGTGCGACTCCTGCAAAACAGCAGGTAGGTGAGCTGATCGGTGTTGTTGCTTCCGGTTTTGCAATTGCAGGCGTTATGTCTCTGTTAAACAAAGCATGGGGCTTTGGTTCCGCAGAGATCCCTGCACCACAGGCTACTCTGATGAAAATGATCGTGGAAGGTATCATGGATGCAAAACTCCCGTGGGTACTGGTATTCATGGGTGTATTCCTGGCTCTGGCTCTGGAAGTACTTCGTGTACCGGTTATGCCGTTTGCCATCGGTCTGTATCTGCCGATCTACCTGTCCTGCGGTATTATGGTAGGTGGTGTGGTTCGTCTGTTCCTGGATAAGAAGAAACAAGCAGAAGCTAAGAAGAAAGAAATGATCAGCAACGGTACGTTGTACTGTGCCGGTATGATCGCTGGCGAAGGTCTGGTTGGTATCCTGATGGCAGTTCTTGCTATCATTAAAGTGGGTGACAACAGTATCGGTGCTATCATCGGTGGTCTGTTCAATCTGTCCGGTGCAGCAGGAAACATTGTCGGACTGATCGTACTGGCTCTGATGATCCTGAGTCTGCTGAAATTCTCTGTATGGAGTAAGACAAAAAGCAAATAATGAGAGATAAAAGAAATTATCTGGATTTTGTTCCTGTAAAGAATCCACAGCTTCCCTGGCAGGAGGATGAAGGAGGCATCGTCACGGTGGAGGTCACTCATCGTGGCATCGCCGCCAAAGTGGCTCAAGTCGCTTTCAACCGCCCGAAGGTAAGCCAGATTCACATGGATGCATTCGGAAGTTTTATCTGGAAAGAAATTGACGGAGAACAGAACATCTATGAGATCGGACAGAAAGTGAAAGAACATTTCGGCAAAGAGGCAGAACCTCTTTATGAACGGCTGACAACGTTTTTCCGCATTCTGGCAGAGAACAAATATATCACTTATAAAAAATAACTGAAATTGGTTCACTGAATCATTACTATGCAAAATAATGAAAACCTGTATTTCGGGCAGAATAACCGGGAGGACAGAGCTTTCAGACAGCGGGCATAATGTGGTTCAGTGGACCAATTTTGGTTTTCAGGACACTTTTTTGAGGTAAAGAAAAGGCGTGGTGAAGAAATGAAGAGTATGATCAAACAAAAACCATGGATCAGAGATTATCTGCTGATTTTTATCGGTACGGCACTTATGTCGATCGCATTGAAATCCGCATTTGATACCAACGGGATCGTAGACGGAGGATTCAGCGGTATCGCAATTATTGTAAAATCGGTGACGGAACCGCTGCTTCCGGGTGGTATTCCGCTGGGGGTGACCAACCTGTTGCTGAATATCCCCATGTTTTTCCTTGGTATCAAAATTATGGGCTTCGGCTTTATGGCAAAAACCATCTGGGGTACGGTCAGTCTGTCTTTCTGGCTGACCGTGATCCCGGTGATTCCACTGGTGGAGGGGGATATGGTGCTTGCGGTATTGATCGGTGGTGTTATCCAGGGAACCGGTATCGGTCTGGTATTTTTAGGGCGTGGAACCACCGGCGGAACGGATCTGGTGGCATCTCTGATCCACCGGTATGTAAAACACATCTCGATTGCGCGGATCATGCAGGTGATCGACGGGATGATAGTGGTGATCGGAGCTTTTGTTTTCGGACCGACCAAAGCAATGTATGCCATCGTGGCAATTTATATCGTGGGAAAAGTAACCGACGGTCTTCAGGAAGGACTGAATTATGCGAAAGCAGTATATATTATTACGGATCATCAGGAAGAGGTATCGAGAAGAATTCTCGAAGATCTGGACCGTGGGGTGACCGGCGTCCATGCACAGGGTATGTATGCCGGTACAGAACGGCTGATGCTTTTTTCCGTTGTAGGTAAAAAACAGATCGTGCAGCTGAAAGAAGTGGTTGCACAGGTGGATCCGAAAGCATTCATGATCGTTACAGATGCCAGGGAGGTTCTGGGAGAAGGATTTCAGGAATATAAGGTGTGAACAAAATGTGAAAATCTGCTGTGATTGTTACTTTTTCATGTTTTTCTCTTTATTTTTTGTATATTTTATATTAGAATATGATTTAAGAGACTTTGCTTATCAGGGGTGGATAGCAGATTCTAAATAAACTATGTACTGAAAGAGGGTATGATTATGATTTCAAATCAGATACTGCAAAACACACTGGATGGTTTGAAAAATATTTCCAGAAGTGATTTCTGTGTGGCCGATACAGAGGGGAAAATCCTGGCATTCACAGCACAGAATTCGGAAATAAGCAGCAGTGATATTTTAGGATTTGCCGCGTCTCCTGCGGACAGTCAGGTGGTACAGGAAAACCAGTTTTTCAAAGTATATGATGAAAATCGGCTGGAATATGTACTGGTTGTCAGCGGGGGTAGTGAAGATACTTATATGATCGGTCAGATGGCAGCATTTCAGATCCAGAATCTGTTGGTGGCCTACAAAGAGCGCTTTGATAAAGACAATTTTATCAAAAATCTGTTACTGGATAACCTGCTTCTGGTGGATATTTATAACAGAGCAAAAAAACTGCACATTGATGTGGAAACAAAACGTGTGGTGTTTATCCTGGAAACCGGTCAGGGAAAAGATTATACGGCTCTTGAAAATGTAAAAAATATTTTTCAGGGGAAAAAGGGTGATTTTATCACCGCTGTGGATGAGAAGAGTATTATCGTGGTGAAGGAAGTAAATCCCGGCGACGGTTATGCAGAGATGCAAAAGATCGCAGAATCGATTCTGCAGGCGGTACGCGAGAAGGATGAACTTGTGCATATTGCATACGGAACCATTGTAAAAGAACTTAAGGAGGTCTCACGTTCTTACAAAGAAGCAAGGATGGCCCTGGATGTCGGAAAGATTTTCTTTGATGAAAAAGAAATTATTGCCTACAGTTCACTGGGAATCGGCCGGCTGATCTATCAGCTTCCTATTCCGCTGTGCAAGATGTTTATAAAGGAGATCTTCGAGAATAAATCGCCGGATGATTTCGACGAGGAAACCATCACGACCATCAACAAATTCTTTGAGAACAGTCTGAATGTATCTGAGACATCACGTCAGCTGTACATTCACAGAAACACATTGGTATATCGGCTGGATAAGCTCCAGAAGAGCACCGGTCTTGATCTGAGAGTGTTTGAAGATGCAATCACCTTCAAGATTGCTCTTATGGTTGTACGATATATGAAGTATATGGAAACCTTAGACTATTAAAGAATAGAAACAGGAGGAGTATATGATTACGTTGGAAAATGTAAGCAAATCTTACGCCAAGGGCCAACCGGCTTTAAACGACGTATCGTTGCACATTGATAAAGGGGAATTTGTATTTATAGTAGGAAACAGCGGTTCCGGGAAATCTACGCTGATTAAATTACTGTTGAAGGAACTGGAACCGACTTCCGGAACAATCATTGTTAACGATCAGAATCTCGGCAAGATGAAACGCAGAAAGGTTCCGAAATACCGTCGTGGGGTAGGCGTTGTATTTCAGGATTTCCGGTTGTTGAAAGATAGAAATGTATATGAGAATGTAGCATTTGCACAGCGCGTGATCGAGAGGCCGAACCGGGTGATCAAAAAGCGTGTGCCGGAGATTCTCACACTGGTAGGACTGGCAGAAAAGTACAAATCATTTCCGAGAGAATTATCCGGTGGTGAACAGCAGCGTGTGGCACTGGCCCGTGCACTGGTCAACCGTCCGAATATTCTTCTGGCAGATGAACCTACCGGTAATCTGGATCCGAAGAATTCACTGGAGATTATGAAACTGCTCGAAGAGATCAACGAGAGAGGAACTACAGTTCTGGTAGTAACCCATAACAGAGAAATCGTCAATTCATTCAGAAAGCGTGTAATTACCATGAGAAAAGGTGTAATTGTCAGCGACGAAGAGGAAGGTGGATATCTTGAGGATTAGTACAATCGGCTACAGTGCCAAACAGGGAATCAAAAATATATGGAGAAATATCATGTTCTCCGCGGCTTCCATAGCCACTATGACAGCATGTATCTTCTTATTTGGTCTGTTCTTCTCGCTGTTGATCAACTTTCGGTATATTGTAAAGAATGCAGAGGAAGGCGTTGCGGTTACCGTTCTTTTTGATGATGGTGTGGATCAGGCGACGATCAACAGTATCGGGGAGCAGATCAAGGCGTATAAAGGCGTAACGAAGGTTGAATATGTATCCGCTGAAGAGGCATGGGATGAATGGTCAAAACAGTATTTTGGGGATACAGAACTGGAATCTGAGATGGCAGAAGGATTTAAGAATGATAATCCGCTGGCGAATTCTTCCAGTTATTCCGTCTATGTGGATAAGATCGAGCATCAGGATGCGCTGGTAAAATATATCGAGGGGCTTGATGGTGTCCGGGAAGTGAATCAGTTAAAGGGCGCGACACAGACCTTGTCTTCCTTTAACACCTTATTGACCTACATATCCGTGGCAATCATTCTGATCCTGCTTTGTGTGGCGGTCTTCCTGATCAGTAATACGGTAGCGATTGGTATTTCCATTCGTAAAGAAGAGATAGGTATCATGAAACTTATCGGTGCGACAAACTTCTTTGTAAGAGCACCATTTCTGATCGAAGGTATGATCATCGGTCTGATCGGAGCCATCATTCCGCTGGTATTACTTTTTGTCATGTACAAGAAAGTGATCGAATATGTTCTTACAAAGTTCAGTATGCTGAGCAGTGTGGTACAGTTTATGAGTGTTACACAGGTATTCGAAGTACTGACTCCGGTGGCGCTGATCCTTGGTATGGGTATCGGACTGTTCGGAAGTGTGATCACGATCCGCAAACATCTGAGAGTCTGATAAATAACGAAAGAGAAATCAAAATGCCATCACCGAAGGTGATTGGAAATAATACAAAGGGGGATGCAGCAGGAAAGCGGCAGCCCCCTTTGTATATGAATGAGTTTCTGCAAAAACTGAGAAATTGCAGGAGAAGACAGTAACAGACAGGAGACAACAGAGATGACAGAAAGAATGAAAACCTGGATCAAAGGATTTGCCGGGGGTGTGGCAGTAACCGTGATTGTGGGTGGTATCGGATACTTTATCTGCTTTGGATCCGTTCCAATGATCGGAGAACAGGGTCTGAGCCTCAGTGATCTTGGTAAAGCATCCAAAATAGCAAAATTAGTGGATACATATTATCTGGATTACAAAGAAGGTGATGAAGACAGCCAGTATACGATGGAAGAAGGTATGTACAGTGGACTGGTAGCCAGTTTGCAGGATCCTTATTCCAGCTACTATTCCGAAGATGCCTACAAGCTGTTGCAGGAGTCCACACAGGGGGCGTATACAGGTGTGGGACTTACGATGTCCAAGGATCCGGACAGCGGAGTTGTCAGTGTGGTGGATCTGGCAGAAGGCGGCCCGGCAGAGCAGGCAGGGATTCAGAAAGGAGATATCCTGACGGCAGTGGATGGAAAGGATATTACTGAAAAAGAACTGTCAGAGATTTCCACAATCATCCGGGAAGATAACAAAAAGCAGGTGGTTTTGACTGTGGAACGGGATGGAACGACTGCCGATATCACAGTATCTCTGGAAAAGGTGGAAGTAACGGTAGTAAAGAGCCGGATGCTTGACGATTCCCTTGGATATATTCAGATTACAGAATTTACCGATGGCACTTCGGAACAGTTTAAGAAAGCCTACAGTGAACTGAATGAACAGGGAATGAAAGGACTTCTGGTTGATCTGCGGGAAAATCCGGGGGGACTTCTGACAGCGGTATGTGATACGCTGGAACAGATTCTTCCGAAAGGTATGATCGTGTATACCGAAGATAAGAGCGGACATCGGACGGAGCATACCTGTAAAGGAAAAACACCGATCGATATTCCGCTGGTGGTTCTGGTCAATGAAAACAGTGCCAGTGCTGCAGAGATCTTTTCCGGAGCGGTGAAAGATCACGGTGTGGGAACGCTGGTGGGCACCACGACATTTGGGAAAGGAATTGTTCAGCAGACTTTTTCACTGGGAGATGGCAGTGCAGTAAAACTGACCACTTCCAGATATTATACCCCAAACGGTGTGAATATCCAGGGAACCGGAATCACTCCGGATGTGGAGAGTGACTGGCCGGAGAATGCAGAAGAATTTACCAATCCGAATCAGTTTAACGAGCTTTCTCAGGAGGAATGGGAGAGTAAGGATGCACAGATGAAAAAAGCAAGAGAGGTTCTTTCGGAAAAGGTTGCACAGGCAGAACAGTGATGGTAAAATGAAAAAAAATGTATTTCGGGAGCTTTCCGGTAATACATAAAAGTGCGGGGAGGACAGAGTATGGAAAAATATGTAATTACGACAGAGAATACAGCAGATCTGCCTTATTCTTACTATAAAGAACATCAGGTAGAATATATGTATCTGACATACCAGCTGGATGGAATCACTTATAATAAAGAAAATGAGCTGGATTTTAAAGCGTTTTACAGTCGGATGCGAGCAGGATCCATGCCGACCACGTCCCAGGTCAACAGTGAGGAAGCGAAAGACGTTCTGCGACCGCTTCTGGAGGCCGGAAATGATGTACTGCATCTGGCATTTTCTTCCGGGCTGAGTGGCAGTTATAACAGTGTACGTCTGGCAGCAGAAGAACTGAAAGAAGAATATCCGGACAGAAAGATTTTGGTAGTCGATTCGCTGTGTGCTTCTCTTGGAGAAGGCCTGTTCGTTTACAAAGCGGTACAGATGAAAGAAGCGGGGGCATCTGTGGATGAAGTGGCTGCATGGCTGGAAGAACACAAACAGAACTTCTGCCATGTATTTACCGTAGATGATCTGTTCCATCTGTACAGAGGTGGCAGAGTATCAAAAGCCGCAGCTATCGTGGGAACAATGATCAATCTGAAACCGCTGCTTCACGTGGATGACGAGGGACATCTGATTCCATTAAGTAAGGTACGGGGAAGAAAGAAATCTTTGGCGACGCTGGTCTCCATGATGGAAGAGCGCATCGGAAGCTGGAAAGATAAAAATGATATTATCTTTATCAGTCATGGTGACTGTGAGGAGGATGCACAGTATGTGGCAAAACTGGTCAGAGAAAAGTTCGGATATGAAAGTTTTCTGATCAATACGATCGGGGCTACGATCGGAACCCATTCCGGACCGGGAACAGTAGCGCTGTTCTTTATGGGAGAATATCGGTAGGAAAAAGGTTACAAAAGCAAAATATAAAAAGCAGGAAAAGAATGTGAGATAAATCTACATTTTTTTCTTGCTTTTTTTCATATAATATGATACTGTCAGATTACAAGGAATGGAAACGTTACCGATAACGTTTCCGAAAGTACTGGAAATCTAAAGGAGGATAAAAAATGAGAGCAAGTGGTATCTTACTTCCTGTAACATCCCTGCCGTCTCCGTATGGTATCGGCTGTTTTTCAAAGGAAGCTTATGAGTTTGTGGACCAGCTGGAAAAAGGCGGTGAAAAGTACTGGCAGATTCTGCCGTTGGGACCGACCGGATATGGAGATTCCCCGTATCAGTCCTTTTCCACCTATGCGGGTAATCCGTATTTTATTGATCTGGAAACACTGATCGAGGAAGGACTGCTGACAAAAGAAGAGTGTGACAGTGTGGATTTTGGAAGTAATCCGGCATATGTGGATTACGAAAAAATTTATATGGGCAGATTTGAACTTCTGGAGAAAGCGTTCCACAGATTTGTACCGGATCAGGCATATGAAACCTTTGTGGAAAAAAATAAAAAATGGCTGGAAGATTACAGTCTGTATATGGCGATCAAAAACAGCCTGGGCGGAATTGCCTGGAGCGAGTGGGAGGCACCGCTGAAGACAAGACAGGAAGCTGCCCTGGAAGAAAAACGAGTGGAATTAAAAGAACAGATGGATTTTATCTGTTTTCAGCAGTATGAATTTGCAAAACAGTGGGAGAAACTGAAACAGTATGCCAATGAAAAAGATATCCAGATCATCGGTGATATTCCGATCTACGTTGCATTTGACAGTGCAGATGCATGGGCGAATCCGGAACTGTTCCAGTTTGACGAGAACAGTACACCGCTGGCAGTGGCAGGATGCCCGCCGGATGCTTTTGCAGCTACCGGACAGCTCTGGGGCAATCCGCTGTATCGCTGGGATTACCACGCACAGACAGGATATGTCTGGTGGATCAGCCGTCTGAGACATTGCTTTACACTGTATGATGTGGTTCGTGTGGATCATTTCCGCGGATTTGATGAGTATTATGCGATCCCGTACGGTGACAAGACAGCAGAAAACGGTGTCTGGAAAAAGGGTCCGGGAATTGATCTGTTCCATACAGTGAAAAAAGAACTGGGCGATGCAAACATCATTGCAGAAGACCTGGGATATCTGACGGAAAGTGTTATGAAACTGGTGGAAGATACAGGATATCCGGGAATGAAAGTATTACAGTTTGCATTTGATTCAAGAGAGGAAAGTAACTATCTGCCACATAATTATCCGCATAACTGTGTGGTTTACACCGGAACTCACGATAATAATACGGTTCGTGGATGGCTGGACGATATGTGTGAGGAAGACAACGCACTGGCAGAAGATTACATGAACAATGCGGATACACCGAAAGATGAACGTCCGTGGGAGTTCATCCGTCTGGCACTCGGTTCCGTGGCTGACCTTGCGGTGATTCCGCTGCAGGATTATCTGTGTCTGGGAACAGAGGCAAGAATCAATCTTCCGTCCACTCTTGGCAACAACTGGAAGTGGCGTCTGGTGCCGGGGCAGGTAACGGACGAGATGCTTGAAAAGATGTGTCATCTGAACAAGCTGTTCGGAAGATTGTAAAAGAGAGAGGAAGTGGTCTTGTGGCAGGCATGACAATCAAAGATATCGCAAAAAAATGCCATGTTGGCGTCAGTACCGTGTCCAGGGCTATGAATAATCATCCGGATATCAATCCGGAAACCAAGGAAAAAATATTAAAAGCCATTGAGGAAGCAAACTATGTGCCGAATAACAGTGCCAGAAATCTGAAACGAAATGATGCAAAGGCTATCGCGGTGCTTGTCAAAGGTATCGGCAATACCTTTTTCAGTGAACTGGTAGGAATTCTGGAACGGGAGTGCGAAAAGAAGGGTTACAGCTGTATCCTGCAATATGTGGACGAACAGGAAGATGAGTGGGACGTGGCGATTCGTGTGGGAAAAGAAAAAAGACTGCGTGGGCTGGTGTTTCTGGGAGGAAGTTTTTCTCAGAGTCAGGAAAAGATCAGTCAGATGGAGATTCCCTGCGTACTCAGTACCATCTGTACAGTGGGGATGCCGGGTGCATCCCTGGCTTCCGTATCGGTGGATGATTTTAAGGAAAGCTATAAGATGACGGAGTATCTGATCGGGCTGGGGCATAAAAAAATTGCTTTTATTACAGCCCCGAAAAATGATGCCAGTATCGGAAAGCTGCGTCTGATGGGATACCGGACAGCACTGGAGCAGTATCAGATCCCTTACCGGGAAGAACTGGTGTGTTACATGGATGAAAAAAGGGACACATACTCTTATCAGTCCGGTTACCGGCTGATGCAGGAGCTTTTGAAAAGAGAAACATTTACCGCCGTCTATGCGACGGCAGATACACTGGCGATCGGAGCCTGCAGGGCATTGAAGGAGGCGGGAATATCTGTTCCCGAGGAGTGTTCTGTGGCGGGATTTGACGGTATGGATGCCGGAAGATTTTATATTCCGAGTCTTACAACGATCCGTCAGCCGGTGGAAGAGATCGGGAAGGCAACGGCAGGACTTTTATTTGATCTGATCAAAGGAAAAGAAAAGCCACGGCAGCTGATCTATGAAGGGGAGTTAATACAAAGGGAGTCAACTGCCCGATGTAAAAAGTAAATTGAGGAGATTATTTAGAGGAGAAAATTATTATGGAAAAAAGATTGCAGGAAGTACTGGAAAAAAGATTTCATAAGACACTGGATACATGTACAAAAGAAGAACTGTTTCATGCACTGATGGAGATCACGAAAGAAGCGACCGGTAACCTGAAGAGAAACGAGGGATCGAAGAAACTGTATTACATCTCTGCAGAATTCCTGATCGGTAAATTGTTATCTAATAATCTGATCAACCTGGGTCTGTATGAGGAGACAGAAAAAGTCCTGAAATCTCATGGATATGAACTGTGTGAGATTGAGGAACTGGAAATGGAGCCTTCTCTTGGAAATGGCGGACTGGGACGTCTGGCTGCCTGCTTCCTGGATTCTATTGCTACGCTTGGTCTTCCGGGAGATGGTATCGGACTGAATTATCATTTTGGTCTGTTTCAGCAGAAATTCACCAATCACAAACAGCAGGAATTGAAAAATCCGTGGATCACAAAAGAAAGCTGGTTAAACAGACAGTCTTTTACCTGTAAAGTACCATTTAAAGATTTCACAATGGACGGTGTTCTGTACGATATCGATGTGCCGGGATATGATTCCGGATGTAACCGCCTGCATCTGTTCGATGTGGATACTATTGATGAAAGTATCGTACCGGAAAACAGTATCAATTTTAATAAGAAAAAAGTACAGGAAAATCTGACGCTCTTTCTGTATCCGGATGATTCTGATGATGCCGGACGCAAACTCCGCATTTATCAGCAGTACTTTATGGTAAGCTGCGGGGCACAGCTGATTTTAAAAGAGATGGAGGATGCAGGATATGATCTGCATGAATTAAATAATCATGCAGTGATCCAGATCAATGATACCCATCCTTCCATGGTGATTCCGGAACTGATCCGTCTGCTGACCGAAGAAAAAGGATTTACTATGGATGAGGCAGTGGAAGTGGTAAGTAAGACCTGTGCATATACCAATCATACCATTCTTGCGGAAGCACTGGAAAAATGGCCGATGGAATACCTGGAAGAAGTGGTTCCGAATCTTGTTCCGATCATCAAGGAACTGGATGAAAGAGTGCGAAAAACAGTAAAAGATGAGTCCACTTACATCATCGATGCGCAGGACAGAGTGCACATGGCACACATGGATATTCATTACGGATTTTCTGTCAATGGCGTGGCAGCACTCCACACAGAGATTTTGAAAAACTCAGAACTGAAAAATTTCTATGACCTCTATCCGGAACGTTTTAACAACAAAACAAACGGAATCACGTTCCGTCGCTGGCTGATGCATTGTAATCCGATACTGACCAGATATATTGAATCTCTGATCGGAAACGGATTCAAGAAAGATGCCACAGAACTGGAAAAACTGCTGGCTTTTGAAAATGATGAAACAGTGCTGAACAAGCTGGAAGAAATCAAGATGGAAAAGAAACTGGAATTCAAAGAATACATGGAAGAAACCCAGAGACTGACTATTGATGAGCATTCCATCATTGATGTACAGGTAAAACGTCTTCATGAGTATAAACGTCAGCAGATGAATGCACTTTATGCAATCTACAAATATCTGGACATCAAAGCGGGCAACAAACCGTCCACACCGATCACAATGATCTTTGGAGCAAAGGCAGCACCGGCGTATGTGATTGCAAAAGATATTATTCATCTGATCCTGTGTCTGCAGGAACTGATTGAGAAAGATCCGGAGGTAAGACCGTATTTCCGCGTACTGATGATTGAAAATTATAATGTTTCCAAAGCAGCAAAGGTTATTCCGGCAGCCAATATTTCCGAACAGATTTCGCTGGCATCCAAAGAAGCATCCGGAACCGGTAATATGAAGTTCATGTTAAATGGCGCGCTGACGCTGGGAACCGAAGATGGAGCAAATGTGGAGATCCGGGATCTGGTTGGCGAAGAGAATATTTATATTTTCGGCAGAAAACCACAGGATGTCATCGATCTGTACGAGGCAGGTACTTACAGTTCCAAAGAAATCTATGAAGAGGATGCGCTTATCCACAAACTGGTAGATTTTATCACAGGAGAAGAACTGCTTGCGATCGGTGATGAAGAAAGTCTGACCCGTCTGCACAGAGAACTGATCGGAAAAGACTGGTTTATGACACTGTTGGATACAAAAGAATATATCACAATAAAAGAAAAGGTCTATGCAGATTATGAAGATCGTAAGACCTGGAATAAAAAAGCACTGATCAACATTGCTAAAGCGGGATTCTTCTCATCTGACAGAACGATCGCGCAGTACAATGAGGACATCTGGAAATTAAAATAATACGATTCCTGTAATCATAAAAGTAAGAAATCCGTCCATACTATAGTAAAAAACAGATCTATGGTATGGAGGGATTTTTTATGATTGGAATATGGATTGCAATTCTCTCAGGAACACTGATGAGTATTCAGGGAGTGTGGAATACACAGGTGACAAAACAGTCCAGTCTGTGGGTATCGACAGGATGGGTGCAGCTGACGGCGTTTCTGGTCTGTGTGGCAGCATGGTTTTTTACAGGAAGAGATTCGGTTGGAACACTGTGGCAGGTTGAAAACAAATATACACTGCTTGGAGGAATTCTGGGAACATTTATCACTGTGACCGTGATCAGGAGTATGGGAAAACTGGGACCGGCACAGGCAACGATGCTGATTGTGATCGCACAACTGGTGGTTTCCTATCTGATCGAGATGTTCGGACTTTTCGGTGTGGAAAAACAGCCTTTTGAATGGAAAAAACTGGCAGGTACGGCAATTGTTGTTGCAGGAATTGTTCTTTTTAAGTGGGAGTGAATTATTTCGGGTTTACAGTCTTGTAATTCAGATGAAAATTGGGTAAAATAAATTGTGTATGCATGGAGGGAGCCTTAGAGCGAAAGCGATAAGGAGCGTGCAGATGAAACAGAAAAAGAAAATTCTATGGATGCTTTTGCCGGTGCTGATATTTGTCGGTTGTGGTACGCAGGACAGCATATTGAAACGAGGCCAACCGGAAACCGGTTCGCTGGAAGAACAGCAGGATACGGAAACGGTATACAACGTGGAGTCAGAGACGCAAGATGAAAAGCCGGAACAGGAAGAGAAACCTCTGCAGGAATGGATCTATGTGGATGTATGCGGTGCAGTCAGGAATCCGGGGGTCTATCGGATCGAGGCCGGAAGCCGTGTGTTTCAGGTGTTGGAACAGGCGGGCGGCTGTACAGAGAAGGCTTCATTAGAGACAGTGAATCAGGCAGATCTTTTAACAGATGGTCAGAAGATCCGGATCTATACCAAGGAGGAAGCCGGGCAGATGGAAAAGAAACTGCAGGAAGAAGATCCCCTTTTGGATGATCGGGTAGATATCAACCGGGCAGGAAAGGAAGAGCTGATGACACTGACCGGAGTTGGAGAAACAAGGGCACAGGCGATTCTTGCATATCGTGAGACACATGGCAGCTTTTCCAGTGTGGAGGAGCTGATGCAGGTGGAAGGCATCAAAGAAAAAACATATGAAAAGCTGAAAGATCAGATCAGGATCAATTGAGGAGTAAAGAATGGCGAAGAAAGTATTGGTTGTAGACGATGAAAAATTAATCGTAAAAGGAATCCGGTTCAGTCTGGAGCAGGACGGTATGGAAGTAGATTGTGCCTACGACGGGGAGAAAGCCCTGGAATGTGCAAAGAATAAAGAATATGATATGATTCTGCTGGATCTGATGCTTCCGAAGATGAATGGACTTGAGGTATGCCAGCAGATTCGTGAATTTTCAGATGTTCCGATTATTATGCTGACAGCAAAGGGCGAGGATATGGATAAGATCCTTGGTCTGGAGTATGGAGCGGATGACTATATTACCAAGCCTTTTAATATTCTGGAAGTAAAAGCAAGAATTAAAGCCATTATGCGCCGTGCCGGTAAGAATGCCACACAGGAGACAAAAGCAAAAGTGGTAGAGGTCGGAGAATTACGACTGGACTGTGAAAGCCGTAGAGTCTTTATCGGTACCAGAGAGATCAATCTGACTGCGAAAGAATTCGATGTACTGGAACTTCTGGTATTTAATCCCAATAAAGTGTACAGCCGTGAAAATCTGTTGAATATCGTATGGGGATATGAATATCCCGGAGATGTGCGGACGGTGGATGTACATATCCGTCGATTGCGTGAAAAGATCGAAAGCAATCCCAGCGAACCAAAATACGTACATACCAAATGGGGTGTAGGATATTATTTTCAAGCGTAAGATCCAGAATGCAGGTCAAACACAGCCGGTATGTCAGGCGTGTAAACCTGCATTCTTTGTTTACGCGAGCAACGAGTCAAAGTCCGTATAAAAAACAGCAGTGAGGAACAGTATGAAAGTCAATTGGAAAGTCAGATTTAAGTTTGTAAAAAGTCTGCGATTTCGAATTTTAGTGATTCTGATCATTATTGGTATTGTGCCAAGTATCATTGTGGAAAAGGGAATCGTAAACAGTTACGAGGATCGGGCGGTATCAAACCGACAGCTGAATGTAAAGAATCAGTGTGATATCCTGGTGAATCAGCTGGCAAAAGAGAATTATCTCCAGGATCCGTCCTCAGAGGGAATTAACAGTGAGCTGACAATGCTCTCTAATGTATATAGTGGCCGTATTCTGATTGTGAATCAGGATTTTCAGATAATCAAGGATACATATGATCTTGACAAAGGAAAATATATGATTTCCAAGGAAGTGGTCAAGTGCTTTCAGAAATTGAAAGAGAGCAGCTATTATGACAGGAAAAACAGTTATATTGAGATGACTATGCCGATTCCCGGTGCAGATGGAGAACGGGCACAGGGAGTTCTGCTGATCAGTATTTCAACGGAAGAAATTGTCTCAAGTATCGATATTCTTGAGCAGAAAGGACTGCGGATTCTTGTGATCAGCGGTGTCCTGGTGCTGATCTTCGGATATATTCTGGCCGGAATCCTGATAAAGCCGTTTGCAAAAATCACAAAGGCTATTGAGGATATCACAGATGGATTCCAGGATGAGAAAATTTCAGTTCCGGATTATACGGAAACAGAGCTGATCACAGATGCGTTTAACAAGATGCTTGGAAGAGTACAATCTCTGGATACTTCCCGTCAGGAGTTTGTATCGAATGTGTCTCATGAGCTGAAAACACCATTGACATCCATGAAAGTGCTGGCAGATTCACTGGTTGGGCAGGAAAATGTGCCGGTGGAACTGTATCAGGAATTTATGCAGGATATCGCAGCGGAGATTGACCGGGAAAGTAAGATCATCACAGATTTGCTGACGCTTGTAAAACTGGATAAGAAAGCTTCCAACATGAACATTGAACTGGTCAATATCAATGAACTCCTGGATATGATCCTAAAACGTCTGCATCCGATCGCTGCGAAACGAAATATTGAGTTGATTCTGGAAGGCTTCCGTCCGGTGGATGCGGAGATTGACGAGACAAAACTGTCACTTGCCATCAGCAATCTGGTGGAAAATGCGATCAAATATAATAAGGATGAAGGCTGGGTAAGAGTATCACTGAATGCAGATCATAAGTATTTTTATGTGACGGTAACCGATTCCGGCCTTGGAATTCCGGAGGAATCCATTGATCACATCTTTGAACGATTTTACCGGGTAGACAAATCGCATTCCACAGAGATCGAAGGAACCGGTCTTGGACTGGCGATTACAAGAAGTGCCATCATGATGCATCACGGGGCGATCCGTGTGAAGAGTCAGGTGGGTGAAGGAACTACATTTTCAGTGCGGATCCCGCTGACGTTTATTGACTGATCGAGGATGGTGAGAATATGAAAAAAAGAAAAGTAACAGCATTGGTGATGGCACTGGTGCTTGGGGCTGTTGCTTTTTCCGGCTGTGGAAAGAAAGAGACAGAGAGTAAATACAAAATTTATTATATCAATGAAGAACAGGGAGAAGTCCTTGCGGAAAGTTTTGTACCGTCCGAGGAGACGACGCAGACCATGCTGGAAGAGATGACAGAAAAATTGAATAAGAAAAATGCAGAAGGGCATACACTGCTCCCGGAGAATATTGAGATACAGAGCTGTGTGGATGACGACGGGATGATTCGGGTAGATTTTAATCATGCATATCATGATTTGAATCCGGTAGATGAGGTGCTTTTGCGAGCTTCCATTGTAAAAGATTATGTACAGATTCCAAATATTTATCTGGTTACGATTACTGCGGAAGGAACACCTATCGTTGATTCCCAGGGGCAGGAGATAGGAGCCATGAGTCTGGACAGCTTTCTGGAAAACACAGGAAAAGAAATTATGGCATATCAGTATAAGGAACTCAACCTTTATTTTACCAATGAAGAAGGCAATCAACTGGTACCGGAGGCACGTCAGGTATATTATAATGGTAACACGCCGATTGAAAAGGTTATCGTAGAACAATTGCTTCGTGGTCCGGGAGAGAGTGGACATTATGCCACCCTTCCGTCCGATACACGAATCGTCGGGGTATCTGTGGCAGATGGAATCGCTTATGTGAATCTTGGAAAACAGTTTGTTGATGAGGCACTGCCGGTAGATGCACAGATTCCGATATACTCGATTGTCAATTCTCTGATTGATGCAGGCAATGTAAGTCAGGTACAGATTTCCATTAACGGAGATACTTCTTTGCTATTTAAAGATAAAGTGGATATGAATCAACTGTTCCAGGTCAATCATGAATTGGAGAAAGGAGGAGAGGACTGACGGGAAAACGTCCTCTCTGCCTGCTGTTTGCAGGACTGATCCTGATTATTCTGGTGACGGACTGGTGTGGAGGTTCCTGGATATGGAAATCTCCCGCCGGGAAGAAACCATGGCAGTGGGCAGAACAAGAGCAGAAGGTACAGGCGGAAGGAGTGGTGTACCGTATTGAAAAAACCACCCGCACAGTTATTTATCTGAAAAAAGCAATTCTGATCCGTTCCGGATCGACAAAAAATTATCCCATTCGAAATATCAAATGTACAGGAAAAGAAGAAAAAATAAACAGTCTGCGTGAAGGAATGCATGTCCGACTGGAGGGAATGCTTGTATTGCCGGAACTTCCGCGCAACCCGGGACAATTTAACCGAAGAATCTACGAAAGCGGGAAGAAAATTGATTTTTATCTGGAGAATCCGACTGTTTTGGAAGTAAAAGAACAGAGATCCGGTGTCAGGGAAGTTGTAGAAATATGGAAGACAGAAATGATGAACCGATGTGAGAAAATCTATCCGGATGCGGAGGCAAGTATACTCGAGGCTATGTTGTTTGGTGAAAAGAGGGAACTGTCCGGGGACATCAAAGAACTTTATCAGGCAGCGGGAATCAGCCATGTGCTTGTCATCTCTGGTTTGCATATCAGCCTTCTTGCCCTGGCAGTCGCCGGGATTCTCCGACGGCTGGGTTTTCCCATGCCGGTTTGGGTGATACTTTCTGTTGGTGTGCTGGCGGGGTACGGTATCCTGATCGGACAGCCCACCACAGCGGTACGGGCTTTACTGATGTTTTTTGTACTTCAGGGTGCAAGACTTCTCGGGCGTTCCTACGATCTGCTGTCTGCGCTGGCGTTTGCCGGGATTCTGATGCTCCTGGATAACCCGGATCTGATATTGGATGGTGGGTGCAGACTGTCTTTTTGTGCTGTGATCGGTGTGGGGTGGTATGTCAGTGAAAAGAACAAAATCTTTCGGAGCATCGGGGAGAAAGAAAAAAGAAAGAACAGAGGGAAAGGAGGAAAAGGGAGCAGTGCCGGAGCAATACTGGAAAACATACGGGCCGGCTGGTATCTGTGGCTTTTTACTCTTCCGGTAATGCTGGATACTTTTTATCAGGTGTCAGTGGTGGGGATATTGTGGAATCTTGTGGCGATTCCCTTACTTCCGGTAATCATTGCTTCCGGGGGATTGGGAGTGGTTCTGGCAGGATGGAATATATTTTTGGGCAGTCTTGCGGGAAGTCCGGCCTATGGAATGTTGCAGCTATATCAAGAAATCGGGAACATATCTGAGAAGCTGCCGGTTGGTATGTGGACCCCGGGTCAACCGTCAAAACCGGTGATTGCAGGGTATTATCTGGTGATTTTTCTGCTGGTTTTAGTGGAAAAACAGCTGATAAAAAGAGAAAAACGGTGGAAAATCCGGAAAATATTTCCGGGAATGGAACTATGCAGTATGTTACTGCTGCTTTTGCTGATGGCACATCCCTGGCAGCAGAGAGAAAAGATTACATTTCTGGATGTGGGACAGGGAGATGCTAGCCTGTTACAGAGCGGCGGACAGACACTTTTGCTTGACGGGGGAAGTACCAGTCAGAAAAATGTGGGAACTTATGTGATTCTTCCATACATTAAGCAGCAGGGAATATCCTGTCTGGAAGCAGTAGTTCTCACTCATACAGATCAGGATCATATCAATGGCGTAACAGAAGTACTGGAGGAAGGAAAAAAAGGCTGGCTGACAGTAAAAAATCTTATGTATCCATACTGGATGGAAGGGACAGAACAGGGAAAACAACTGAAAAAGCTGGCAGAAGAAGCGGGAGCCTCCTGTAGAAAGATCCGGGCAGGAGACCGGTTGACAATCGGAAAGGCGGAAGCCGTGGTTCTTTACCCGAAAGAACAGGAAAAGATTGCAGAACCCAATGCGGGTTCGCTGGTACTTTTCTGGAAATGGGAGGGAGTCCGGGCGATGTTTACCGGAGATCTTCCGGAGGAGAAAGAGAGGGAATTGCTGCAGAATCTGCCTGCCTGCGAGATCCTGCAGGTAGGACATCACGGTTCAGCTACATCCACCTGCCGGGAGTTTCTGGAACAGGTACAACCGTCGTTAGCGGTAATTTCCTGTGCAATGAAAAACAGGTACGGACATCCGTCACCGGATACGGTAGATCGGTTAAAAAAAACCGGATGTGAGATCCGGTATACAATGAAGAGTGGTGCGATTACGATAAGGAAGAGGGGGAGGGAGATTCTGGTAACAGAATATCTAGAGCATGTTGCAGGGCACGGAGTGAACAGTAACTGAGCAGTAACCATTCCGGAGTTTTACTGATGATGCCGGTTGCTGAAACAGGAAAAAAACAGTATAATAAATCCAGATGAGGAAAATTGGGTGAAAGGTTAGAAGATTTGATGAAAAGTGTATTGGAAGATATAAAAAATCAGGAGTATAAGCAGGCATATCTCTTTTTCGGGGAAGAAGGTTATCTGAAAAAACAGTATCGCAACAAGTTGCTTCAGGCATGGAATCCGGATGGAGATACGATGAATGAATCCAGATTCGAAGGAAAGGGAATTGATGTGAAAGAAGTAATCTCACTTGGAGAAACCATGCCGTTTTTTTCTGATCGACGGATCATTTTGCTGGAGAATACCGGATTTTTCAAAAATCAGTGCCCGGAACTGGCAGAATATCTGAACAATCTTCCGGATTATCTGTATCTTCTGTTTGTTGAAGAAGAGGTGGATAAGCGAAGCAAAATGTTTAAAACAGTCAAGCAGATCGGCAGGGTGGTGGATTTTGCGGTGCAGGACGAGAAAACACTGATGCGCTGGGTGCTTGGTATCATGAAACGGGAGGGAAAACAGATCACTCAGAGAGATATGGAGCATTTTCTGTCGAAAACCGGTACGGATATGAGTAATATCGAAAAAGAACTGGAAAAACTGTTATGTTATACCATGGATCGATCTGTGATCACAGGGGAAGATATCGATGCGGTATGTACTACGCAGATCAATAACCGGATCTTTGCGATGGTACAGGCGGTGGCAGAGCAGAACCAGAAGAAAGCGTTGGATCTGTATTATGATCTTCTGGCGCTGAAGGAGCCGCCGATGAGGATTCTTTTTTTGCTGGCAAGACAGTTTAATCTTCTGTTACAGGTGAAAGAACTGCAGCGGCTTGGATGCGATCAGAAAACGATTGCATCAAGGACCGGACTGCAGAGTTTTGTGGTTCGAAATTATACCGGCTGTACCGGAAGATACACAACAGCTCAGCTTCGTCAGGCGGTGGAAGATTTTACTCAGACAGAGGAAGAGGTGAAAACCGGAAGGCTGAGCGATGTGCTGAGTGTGGAACTTCTAATTGTAAAATATGCGCGGAAGAATCCGGTGTGATTAAAAATCCCGGGAGCTGTCTGAAAGGGACAGTTTCCGGGATTTTCGAATACCTGCAGAAGTTACCACTGGCAGTTTCCTTCGGATACAGAGCAACAAAAAAGAACAGTCACTGACGGGATGACTGTTCTTTTTAAATTCCTTATTTATTCTATCAATTAGAATTAAGCAATAGAGTTAACTGCTTTGGATACGCGGGAAACTTTTCTTGCTGCGTTGTTTTTGTGGTATACACCTTTAGAGCAAGCACTTTCGATTGTAGCGGTAGCTACTTTCAGAGCTGCCTGAGCTGCTGCCAGATCTTTTGCTGCAACTGCTGCTTCTACTTTTTTGATAGATGTTTTAACTTCAGAACGGATAGCTTTATTTCTTTCAGCTTTTGTTCTGTTTACGATAACTCTTTTTTTAGCGGATTTAATGTTTGCCATTTTCCATAACCTCCAATAAATTATTCAATCATTTATCATATTCATCAGCCCAGACACGGACAGGCTAATCTCAAAATACCCATACAGTTTATGCCATTTATCGAGGTTTGTCAATGGTTTTTCCGAAAAAAAGGCATTTTGGAATGTATTTTGGACCAGTTATTGTGAACGAAGCGAACCGTAATGATTTTCAGGGATAAATCGAAAGGAAAAGGGGAATCTAAAAGGAGAAAAGAACGCAGGCAGGAAAAGGTGTTCAGAAAGGAAAGGTGACAACGATGTCCGGGAATTTTGGGATACGAACGGATCTTGCAGTGGAGAGTAAGGAGAAGTATGAGAAGAACAATGTGGAGATTAAGGGTGTGGCGATTCAGGAGAAATATGAGGAGGCTCTGGACCTGAATACAACGGTGGTGCGGATTCAGACGGAGCAGGGAGCGAAAGCGATGGAAAAGCCGAAAGGTACGTATATTACCATGGAAGCCCCGAATCTGATCGTGCCGGATGAGGATTATCACCGGGGGATTTCTCAGGTACTTGCGCACCATCTGAAAGAACTTCTTCATCTGGAGAAAGAGAAATCCATTCTGGTGGTGGGACTTGGCAACCGGGAGATCACACCGGATGCACTGGGACCACAGGTGATTCAGAATCTGAAGATCACCAGACACATTATTAAAGAATATGGAAAGGCAGGTATGGGAAAGAGAAAAGCACATCAGATCAGCAGTCTGGTTCCCGGTGTTATGGCACAGACAGGGATGGAAACAATGGAGATTATCCGTGGTGTGATCCGGGAGACGGATCCGGATGCAGTGATCGCCATCGATGCACTGGCGGCACGCAGTGTACGGAGATTAAACTGTACGATTCAGATAACGGATACGGGAATCAATCCGGGATCCGGTGTCTGTAATCACAGATGCGGATTGAATGAAGAAACACTTGGGATACCGGTGATCGGTATCGGTGTGCCGACTGTAGTAGACGGCGCCACGATTGTTCATGATGCCATCGCTCATCTGCTGGAAAATCTGGAAGAGGCGGAGATGGAAGAGTTTTTGCAGGAACTGATCACGCCGCGGCTGCACAGAATGTTTGTTACGCCCAAAGATGTGGATGAGACAGTCAAAAGGCTCAGTTATACGATCTCAGAGGGCATCAATATCGCGATGGAGGCATAAGAAGCAGGGGAATTCATATAATACAAGTATGTACTCCAGGAAAATCAGAAGTAAAAGTAAGAACAGGAATATAATATATATTTATCCGGCAAAAAATATGTATGGTGAAAGTCAGGAAAGATCATAGAGGGAAAGATGAGAAGATCGGAACGGATTGTAAAAGCAACGGTGTGGGGATTGTGTGTCTGCCTTGGCGGATATCTCGCGGCACGGGGATATCTGCATCTTAGGCAGTCTCCGGGAACACGTGCACAGCAGATACTCGGGGATATCTGTATGGAGACAGAGCGGGAAGCGTATTTGTGGTATATGCCGGGGATATTTTATGAGGAGGGGACTACTACTCCGCTGATAACAAAATTGTGGACAAAGATCGAAAACTGGTATCCGCTGGGCATGTATCTGAAAGAGCATCAGGAAGAAGAACAACATCCGGTGATTGAGGATGAAAGTACCTGTTATGAGATGATCCATGCCAATGGCAATACGATCGCTGACCGGCTGTTGGGAGAAAATCAGAGTCAGGCAGTGACCCGGGAGAACGAGACGGCCAGGGAAAATGAAGAGAATGATATGAGTAGCCAACAGGAGGGAGAACAGGAAAAAAACGGGAATGAAGAAGAGCTACAGGAGAGAAAAACAGATGAGAATGAGCCACAGACAACAGAGAATGCAGGCACAGCAACCGCACAGCTTCCGGCGTGGACTACAGCAGTAGAGTCGACACCAAAGATAGATCTTTCCATGGAGCGGCTCAGTGATTTTCACTATCTGCTGAACAATTTCTTTGTGGTAGATCCGAACACAACAGTGGACGGGTCACAGATCAATGCCAGTACATTTTTGGGAGATTCGCTGACACTGGAAGAAGACAGCAGCGTTCCGCAGATCCTTATTTATCATACTCATTCGCAGGAAGGATTTGCCGATTCTATCGAGGGAGATGAGGCAACAAGCGTGGTCGGTGTGGGAAATTATCTCGAGAGTATTCTGCGGGACATTTATGGATATCAGGTGATCCACAGAAAGGATACTTTCGATCTGATGGAAGGTCAGCTGGACCGGAGCAAGGCATATAACTATGCACTTCCGGTGATCGGGCAGGTGTTGGAGGAAAATCCTACGATTCAGGTGGTGATCGATCTGCACAGGGATGGAGTACCGGAAGGAAAGCATCTGGTGACGGAAATCAACGGAAAACCGACAGCGCAGATCATGTATTTTAACGGACTCAGCAGAACGGTAAAAAACGGGAATCTGGATACACTTCCCAATCCTTATATCGAAGATAATCTCTCATTTTCGTTTCAGCTGTCTTATCAGGCGGCGCGGTACTATCCACAGTTGACACGGTGTATTTATCTCAAAGGATATCGGTATAATCTTCATGTGCGGCCGCGCTCGATTCTCCTGGAAGTGGGCGCACAGACCAATACGGTGGAAGAGGCGATGAATGCGATGGAACCCTTCAGTGTGATTCTGGATAAAGTATTGAAGGGACAGTAAAAACTATGCTATAATAAAAGGCAATGTAAAATTACAGAGTGTCCGGATACCCGATGCAATCAGAGAATCAGGTAGATGGCACCAAAAGAAGAAAAAGTTCAACAGTGACAAACACCTGAGTATAAAGAAAGAAATCGGAGGTACTAAAGTGGCAGATTTTGATCAAAGTAAAATTCGTAATTTCTGTATTATAGCCCATATTGATCACGGAAAATCTACCCTGGCAGACCGGATCATTGAGATGACCGGTCTGCTGACAGAAAGAGAGATGCAGTCCCAGGTACTGGATAATATGGATCTGGAACGTGAGAGAGGAATTACTATCAAGGCACAGACCGTGAGAACCGTATATAAGGCAAAAGACGGGGAAGAATATATTTTCAACCTGATCGACACTCCCGGGCATGTAGACTTTAACTATGAGGTTTCCAGAAGCCTCGCAGCCTGTGATGGCGCGATCCTTGTGGTGGATGCGGCACAGGGAATTGAAGCCCAGACACTGGCAAATGTATATCTGGCACTGGATCATGACCTGGATGTTATGCCGGTGATCAATAAGATCGATCTGCCAAGTGCGGAGCCGGAGCGTGTTATCAACGAGATCGAAGATGTGATCGGTATCGAGGCACAGGATGCCCCACAGATTTCCGCAAAGACCGGACTGAACGTAGAAGAGGTTCTTGAACAGATTGTAGAAAAAGTTCCGGCACCGACCGGAGATCCGCAAGCACCACTGCAGGCACTGATTTTTGATTCCGTGTACGATTCCTATAAAGGTGTTATCGTATTCTGCAGGATCAAAGAAGGAAAGATCCGAAAAGGAACAACTGTTCGCATGATGGCGACCGGTGCTGTGGAAGATGTGGTGGAAGTCGGTTATTTTGGAGCCGGACAGTTTATTCCGTGTGAGGAGTTATCCGCCGGTATGGTAGGATATTTTACCGCAAGTATCAAAAATGTAAAAGATACCCGTGTTGGTGATACCGTAACTGATAACAGCAGACCGTGCAGCGAACCGCTGCCGGGCTACAAAAAGGTTAACCCGATGGTATACTGCGGTGTCTATCCGGCAGACGGAGCAAAGTACGGAGATCTTCGTGATGCACTGGAAAAACTGCAGTTAAATGATGCCTCGCTACAGTATGAACCGGAGACATCTATAGCCCTCGGATTTGGTTTCCGCTGTGGATTCCTCGGACTGCTGCATCTGGAGATCATCCAGGAACGTCTGGAGAGAGAATATAATCTGGATCTGGTGACAACAGCACCGGGTGTTATCTATAAAGTACACAAGACCAACGGTGAAGTAATGGATCTGACGAACCCGTCCAATCTGCCGGATCCGTCAACTATTGAATATATGGAAGAGCCGATGGTAAAAGCAGAGATTATGGTAACGACAGAATTCATCGGACCGATCATGGATCTTTGTCAGGAGCGGCGTGGACAGTATCAGGGAATGGAATATATGGAGACAACCAGAGCACTGCTGACGTATCATATGCCGTTGAATGAGATTATCTATGATTTCTTTGATGCATTAAAATCCCGTTCTAGAGGATATGCGTCTTTTGATTATGAGATGATCGGCTATGAGAGAAGCGAACTGGTAAAACTGGATATTCTGGTCAATAAAGAAGAAGTGGATGCACTTTCCTTTATTGTATTTGAGGGATCAGCTTATGAGCGCGGCAGAAAAATGTGCGAGAAACTGAAAGAAGAAATTCCGAGACAGTTGTTTGAGATTCCGATTCAGGCAGCGGTAGGCGGAAAAATCATTGCCAGAGAGACTGTTCGCGCAATGCGAAAAGATGTACTGGCAAAATGTTATGGTGGTGATATTTCCCGTAAGAAGAAACTTCTGGAAAAACAGAAGGAAGGAAAGAAACGAATGCGTCAGGTGGGAAATGTAGAAATCCCACAGAAAGCATTTATGAGTGTACTGAAGCTGGATGAGGATTAAAAACTATGAAACCTGCAGTAAGTATTATCGTTCCGGTTTATAATGGAGAAAAGACACTGGAACGATGCGTGGACAGTGTGTTGAAACAGGAATATAAAGATTTTGAACTGTTTCTGATCAATGACGGCAGCAGCGATAAAACCAGGGAAATCTGTGAACGGTACGCTGCTGCGGATGACAGGGTCCTGGTGATCCACAAGGAGAATTCCGGTGTGTCTGAGAGCAGAAATATGGCGATTGCTCAGGCACACGGGGAGTATCTGCAGTTTCTGGACTGTGATGACTGGATCACACCGGATGCGACGAAACTTCTGGTGAGGGCGGCAAAAGAGGAACAGGCGGATCTTGTGATTGCTGATTTTTATCGGGTGATCGGGGAGAGGCTGTCTCATAAAGGAGATATCGAAATCGATGGCGTGATGGATCAGGAAGCGTTTGTGGGCTGCATGATGGAAAAACCGGCAGATTTTTATTACGGTGTACTGTGGAACAAGCTGTACCGGCGGGATATTATCATGAAACATCACCTGCAGATGAATCCGGAGATCAGCTGGTGTGAGGATTTTATGTTCAATCTGGAGTATATCCGACATGCCAGAAGATTCTATGCATTGCATACACCGATTTATTATTATGTGAAGACGAAAGGTTCTCTGGCAAGCCAGGGAATGAATCTGTCGAAAACGATCAAGATGAAGCTGACGGTATTTACCTACTATAAGGATTTTTACAAAAATGTTCTGGATGAAGAGGAATACGAGAAAAACCGTCTGCAGGTATATCGTTTTCTGATCGATGCGGCGGGAGACGGTATGGTTGCACCGACGATTCTGCCAGGTTCTCAGAAGCTTGGGGAAGAGCGAAGCAGTCTGTACCTGGAAGCCGTAGAAGGAGAAGGAGTGTTGATGGATGAATACCGGAGCCGAAAACTTTTTGACAGGTATCTTGAACCGGTGGCAAGCCAGTTTGATCTTACTTTTCCGGAGATCCGTCTGCTTCTTTATCTCAGCCATCTGAAACAGCCGGTCAGCAGAAGAGAGTTAAGTGATTATACTAATATGACCAGAAGAAGTCTGTCGCTGCATCTGCAGAAGCTGATGGCAAAAGGGTATATCCGTATACAGGAAAGCAGAGAGAAAAAAACTCAGGATCGCAGAATCACCGTCTGGATGCTGCCGGAAGCCGCGCAGGTGGAAGAAGCACTTGTTAATGTACAGCGGGAGTACGATGAGACCCGCTACCAGAGTTTCAGTGAGGATGAACTGCTGCAATATGCATATCTGACGGAAAAAATCAAAAAGAATATGCAGAAGGTACTACAATAAATATGCAAAAAAACTGCGGCAGGATCAACGTTCTGCCTGCAGTTTTTTACGTTACAGGGAAATTTAACGAGCCAAAGTTGAGGAAGAGTAAGATGAAAAAAGAATTGGAATTATATTTACATATTCCGTTTTGTATCCGAAAATGTGAATACTGTGATTTCTTATCCGGACCTGCCGATGAGAAGAGCCGGCGGGTATATCTGGATGCCATGCTGCGGGAACTTGCGGCGGTGGGACCTCAGGCAAAAGAATATGAAGTTATATCTGTTTATATTGGCGGTGGTACGCCCTCTCTGCTTCCGGGGGACTGGATGGAGGAACTGATGGAGGTGGTAAGGGACACATATTGTCTGAAAAAAGATGCAGAGATCTCGATGGAAGCCAATCCGGGAACGCTGACAGCAATCAATCTTGCAGGATATCACAGAGCGGGAATCAACCGGCTGAGTCTTGGCTGTCAGTCTACAGACGATACGGAACTGAAACTGTTGGGACGGATTCATACCTGGGCACAGTTTCAGGAAAGTTTTCAAATGGCGAGAGAAGCGGGATTTGCCAATCTGAATGTGGATCTGATGTCCGGTCTGCCCAGACAGAATCTGACTTCCTGGGAGAAGAGTCTGGAGGTGATCGCAGGAATGGAACCGGAGCATATCTCGGCCTACAGCCTGATTATCGAAGAGGGAACCCCTTTTGCAGAGAAAAAACCGGAACTTCCTGACGAGGAGGAAGAACGGCGGATGTATGAGCGGACATGGGAGATTTTACAGGCATATGGATATCATCAGTATGAAATCTCTAATTATGCCAAAAAAGGAAAAGAATGCCGGCACAACCTGGGATACTGGACACGAAAAGAATATCTGGGATTTGGTGTGGGAAGTGCATCTCTGTTTCAAAATCAGCGTTTTACCAATCTGAGAGACCTGAGTGTGTATGGGGAATTCAACGGAAATCCGGAATCGATCCGACGGGACCGGGAAACACTGACAGTAGAGGATCAGATGGAAGAAACCATGATTCTGGGTCTGAGGCTGCTTTGTGGTGTATCACGGAACGAATTCAGGAAAAATTTCGGAAGATCCGTAGAAGAAGTATACGGACCGGTGCTGGAAAAATACAGCAGGATGGGATTGTTGAAAAGAGAAGGAGACAGGATCGCTCTGACAAGAGCCGGAATCAGTGTCAGCAATCCGATCATGGCAGATTTTCTGCTGGATGAATAAAGAGGCGGAAAATAAAAACGGCAGATTGACAGTGAATAAAAAATATCGTACAATTAAAAGAACATCTGTTCTGATACATGTGGAGAAACCATAGAAAATGTGCGGAGCAGGTTAAAGGGAACAGGATGTAAAGGAGCCAGATCGCTCCCGGAATCTACAGGTGTAGATTATGCGGAGCACATGGAAAACAGAAGGAGAAAAATACAATGGCAGTGCGTAAGACCGGAAAACAATATATAAAGATTCGTGGAGCCAATGAAAATAATCTGAAAAATCTGGATGTGGATATTCCGAGAGATGAATTTGTTGTTCTGACAGGATTGTCCGGATCAGGAAAAAGTTCACTGGCTTTTGATACCATCTATGCAGAAGGACAGCGGCGATATATGGAAAGTCTTTCTTCCTATGCCCGTCAGTTTCTGGGGCAGATGGAAAAACCGAACGTGGAGAGTATCGAGGGACTTTCACCGGCAATTTCTATTGATCAGAAGTCTACAAACAGAAACCCTCGTTCTACGGTGGGAACGGTGACGGAGATCTACGATTACTTTCGTCTGTTGTATGCGAGAATCGGTGTCCCGCATTGCCCGAAGTGTGGGAAGGTTATCGCAAAACAGTCGGTGGATCAGATGGTGGATCAGATCATGGAATTGCCGGAACGTACCAGGATCCAGCTGCTGGCACCGGTTGTGCGAGGAAGAAAGGGACGTCATGAAAAGGTACTGGATCAGGCAAAGCGAAGCGGTTATGTACGGGTGCAGATCGATGGCAATATGTACGAACTGTCTGAAGAGATAAAACTGGATAAGAATATCAAACATACGATTGCTGTCGTGGTGGACCGGCTTGCGGTAAAACCGGGGATAGAAAAGCGTCTGACGGATTCTGTTGAGAGTGTGCTGGCACTGGCGGACGGACTTCTGGTGGTAGATACGATGGATGGAAACTACCTGAACTTCAGCCAGAGCTTTTCCTGTCCGGACTGCGGGATCAGCATTGATGAGATTGAGCCGCGAAGTTTTTCTTTTAACAATCCGTTCGGAGCCTGTCCGGATTGTCTGGGGCTCGGATATAAGATGGAATTTGATGAGCGACTGATGATCCCGGATCCGTCGTTATCCATCGAGGAAGGTGCGATTGCAGTACTCGGCTGGCAGTCCTGTGCAACAAAGGGAAGCTTTACCAGAGCAATTCTGGATGCGTTGTGTAAAGAATATCATTTTGATCTGTCCACGCCGTTTCAGGATTATCCGAAGGAGATCCACGATATTCTGATTCATGGAACCAATGGTCATGAAGTAAAAGTATACTACAAGGGCCAGCGCGGAGAAGGTGTGTACGATGTGGCCTTTGAAGGACTGATAAAAAATGTGGAGCGCAGATACCGGGAGACCGGTTCGGAAAGTTCCAAACAGGAATACGAGACTTTTATGCAGATCACGCCGTGTCGTGCCTGCAAAGGTCAGCGTCTGAAACCGGAAGCACTGGCAGTGACAGTTGGAGAAAAAAATATTTCTCAGATCACAGAGATGTCTGTCGAGAATCTGAATCGGTTTATGAGTGAACTGGAACTTTCGAAGTCCCAGAAACTGATCGGAGAACAGGTATTAAAGGAAATCCGTGCTCGGCTTGGCTTCCTGGTAGATGTAGGACTGGATTATCTGACACTGGCTCGTGCGACAGGAACACTTTCGGGTGGGGAAGCACAGAGAATCCGTCTTGCCACACAGATCGGCTCCGGACTGGTGGGCGTAGCTTATATCCTGGATGAGCCGAGTATCGGACTGCATCAGAGAGATAACGATAAACTGTTAAAGACACTGTGCCATCTGCGCGATCTCGGTAATACATTGATTGTGGTGGAACATGACGAAGATACCATGCGTGCGGCAGACTGTATCGTGGATATCGGACCGGGAGCTGGGGAACACGGTGGACAACTGGTAGGAATCGGCACGGCAGAAGAACTGATGAAGAATGAAAATTCTATTACAGGCGCTTATCTGAGTGGAAAGATTAAGATTCCGGTACCGGCCGAACGGAAAAAACCAACCGGCTGGCTGACGGTAAAAGGGGCAAAACAGAATAATCTGAAAAACATCGATGTGAAGTTTCCACTTGGTGTTTTTACCTGCGTGACCGGAGTATCCGGATCAGGAAAAAGTTCTCTGGTCAATGAGATACTGTATAAGAGCCTGGCAAAGAAACTGAACCGTGCAAGGACGATTCCGGGAGAACATAAAGAGATTCTCGGTATGGAACAGCTGGATAAAGTTATTAATATTGACCAGTCACCGATCGGAAGAACGCCGCGATCCAATCCGGCTACGTATACCGGTGTTTTTGACCAGATCAGAGATCTGTTTGCGGCAACCGCAGATGCGAAAGCCAGAGGGTATAAAAAGGGAAGATTCAGTTTTAATGTAAAAGGAGGACGGTGTGAGGCATGTAGCGGTGACGGTATCATCAAGATCGAGATGCACTTTTTGCCGGATGTTTATGTTCCTTGTGAAGTCTGCCAGGGAAAACGTTATAACCGGGAGACACTGGAAGTGAAATATAAAGGAAAAAGCATCTATGATGTGCTGAATATGACGGTGGAAGAAGCTGTGAAGTTCTTTGAAAATGTCCCGTCTATCCGAAGAAAGATCGAGACGCTTTATGATGTCGGACTCTCTTATATTCGTCTTGGACAGCCATCCACGACACTTTCCGGCGGAGAAGCGCAGCGGGTGAAGCTGGCCACGGAGTTATCGAGACGAAGTACCGGAAAGACGATCTATATTCTGGATGAGCCAACTACCGGGCTACATTTTGCAGATGTGCACAAGCTGATAGAGATTCTGCAGCGTCTGTCAGAAGGAGGCAATACGGTTGTGGTTATCGAACATAACCTGGATGTGATCAAAACAGCGGATTATATTATTGATATCGGACCAGAAGGCGGAGACCGGGGAGGTACGGTGATTGCGAAGGGAACACCGGAAGAAATAGCAAAAAGTCCGATCTCATATACCGGAAAGTATGTCGAAAAATACCTCTAAAAAAAACTTTTCATTTCAACAGGAATTGATTATAATAAACTGAAAGCCTGTTACAGGGAACGAAAAGGGCGGCCATGCAGGATTCGCCGTGGGAGAACAGGCAGTGTACAGGAAAGGGGATTATTATGGCAGCAGCAGATATTGGAATTGATCTGGGTACTTCAAGTATTCTGGTTTATACAAAAGGAAAAGGAATCGTCTTAAAAGAGCCTTCCGTAGTAGCGTATGATAAGGATGCAGACAAGGTCAAAGCCATCGGGGAGGAAGCACGTCAGATGATCGGAAGAACACCGGGAAATATCATGGCAATCCGTCCGCTGCGGCAGGGTGTGATTTCCGATTATACGATCACAGAGAAGATGCTGAAACATTTTATACAAAAAGCAATGGGAAGAAAGGCGTTTCGCAAGCCAAGGATCAGCATCTGTGTGCCAAGCGGCGTGACAGAAGTGGAACGTAAAGCTGTGGAAGAAGCTACTTACCAGGCGGGAGCGAGAGAAGTATATATCATTGAGGAACCCATTGCAGCAGCAATCGGTTCCGGTATTGATATTACCAAGCCGTTTGGCAATATGGTTGTCGATATCGGGGGTGGAACCACAGATATTGCGGTAATTTCCCTTGGAGGTGTGGTGGTTTCCGCATCTATCAAGGTAGCGGGCAATGATTTTGATGAAGCAATCATCCGCCATGTCCGAAAAGCACACAATCTGTTTATCGGAGAGCAGACTGCAGAAGCCATAAAGATGAAGATCGGAACAGTGTGCAAGCGGCCGCAGGCAGAGACGATGGAAGTGAAGGGAAGAAATGTGATCACCGGTCTTCCGAAGACTGTCACCGTTACATCAGAGGAGGTACGGGAGGCATTGCAGGAGTGCACCACAAAAATTGTGGAAGCAGTGCACAGTGTACTGGAGAAGACGCCACCGGAATTGGCTGCGGATATTGTGGATCGGGGAATTGTCCTGACCGGAGGCGGAGCACTTCTGGATGGATTTGAAGAGGTGATCAGCCAGAGAACGGGAATCAACACCATGACAGCAGAGAATCCGGCGTGTGTGGTAGCCGAAGGAACCGGACGGTATGCGGAAGTAATGGAAGAGTTAGGAAAATAAAGCATGTCACAGGATACAATCGAAGGGTATGTGGATCATATCATATTTCGAAATGAAGATAATGGATATACAGTGTTGAATCTGATTGTGAAAGGATCGGAAGTGACCTGTGTGGGGACATTTGAATATGTAGGCGAGGGGGAACTTCTTGAACTTCATGGTTTCTATGTGGAACATGCCACATATGGACAGCAGTTTAAAATGGAGTCTTATGAAACGAAGCTTCCGGAAGATTCCATCGCTATGGAACGATATCTCGGCTCCGGCGCTATCAAAGGCGTGGGAGCCGCTTTAGCTGCAAGAATTGTGCGAAAGTTTAAAGACGATACTTTGCGGATCATTGATGAGGAACCGGAACGTCTTGCAGAAGTAAAGGGAATCAGTGAAAAAAAAGCCAGAGAGATCGCAGAGCAGGTGGCAGAAAAATCAGAGATGCGAAGTGCAATGATGTTTCTGCAACAATATGGTATTTCCGTCAGTCTCGGTGTGAAGATCTATGGAAAATATGGTTCCCGTGTCTATACGGTATTGAAGGAGAATCCATATCAGCTGGCAGAAGATATCCAGGGAATCGGTTTCCGGATTGCAGATGAGATTGCCGGAAGAATCGGGATCCATACCGATTCCGATTATCGGATCAGAAGTGGTCTGTTTTATACGCTGACGCTGGCAGCTCAGGACGGGCATGTTTATCTGCCGGAACGAATACTTCTGGCAAAGGCTTCGGAGCTTCTTGGAGTGGAGCCAAAGCATATGGAAAAACATATTATGGATCTTGCCATTGAGCGGAAAGTGGTAATAAAAGAAATTCCGGTGGAAGGCGCAGTTAATGAAAAGGGAGAACCGGAGACGGAACGGATCGTTTATGGCAGCCAGTACTATTATCTGGAACTGGATACAGCGCGACGGTTGTGTGAATTGAATATTCAATCGGAAGAAAATGAAGAAACGATTCGGAAACGGCTGGCAAATATTGAAAAGAAAAATGAGCTGGAACTGGATGAACTGCAGAGAGATGCAGTGGTTGAGGCAGTGAAAAATGGGCTTCTGATTATCACCGGAGGTCCTGGTACCGGAAAAACCACGACGATCAATGCCATTATTCAGTATTTTGAGATGGAAGGCATGGATATTTTTCTTGCGGCACCTACGGGAAGAGCGGCAAAACGAATGACGGAGACAACCGGCTATCAGGCATCTACGATTCACCGACTTCTGGAACTGTCGGGAATGATGGACGATTCATCTGCAGCAGTACATTTTGAACGAAACGAGGAAAATCCGCTGGAGGCAGATGTGATCATTATCGATGAGATGTCGATGGTGGATATTTCTCTGATGCATGCACTGCTTCGTGCCGTACAGGTGGGAACCAGACTGATTCTTGTGGGTGATGTCAATCAGCTGCCAAGTGTGGGACCGGGAAGGGTTTTAAAAGATGTGATCGATTCCCGATGTTTCAGGGTAGTGAAACTGAATAAAATTTTCCGACAGGCAACGGAGAGTGATATCGTCATGAATGCTCATAAGATCAACCGTGGAGAAACCGTAAAAATCGATAATAAAAGCAAAGACTTTTTCTTTTTGAAGAGGTATGATGCAGATGTGATCGTAGCCGGTATCGTATATCTGGTACAGAAAAAACTGCCACCATATGTGAAAGCAAAACCTCTGGATATTCAGGTTCTCACACCGATGCGGAAGGGGCTTCTCGGAGTGGAAAGATTAAACGAGGTTCTGCAAAAATATCTGAATCCACAGGATGCGAAAAAGAAAGAAAAAGAAACCGGAAAAGGACTGTTTCGAGAGGGCGATAAAGTCATGCAGATCCGGAATAACTACCAGCTGGAGTGGGAAATCCGTGGGAAGTACGGTATCGCTGTGGATAAAGGAGTCGGTGTTTTCAATGGTGATATGGGTATCATAGAAGAAATCAATACCTTTGCAGAGACATTGACGGTTGTTTTTGAAGAAAACCGGTATGTGGAGTATTCTTTTAAACAGCTGGATGAACTGGAACTTGCTTATGCAGTCACAATACATAAATCTCAGGGAAGTGAATATCCGGCAGTGATTCTGCCACTTCTCGGGGGTCCAAGGATGCTTATGAGCAGAAATCTTCTGTATACGGCCGTTACAAGGGCACGTACCTGTGTGACGATCCTTGGGAGTGAAGTGACTTTTGAAGAGATGATCCGAAACAAACAGGAAAAGGAACGGTATACCAGCCTGTGTCAGCGGATCGAGGAAATGAATGAACAGTAAAAGATTATTGGACTGGCTGTATCCGAGGCGGTGTGCATTCTGTGATGAGGTGCTTGGAAACATGGAAAAATACCTGTGTCACAGCTGCCAGCGCAGGATGCCGAAACCGATCGGGGAGCCAAATTGTAAAAAATGCGGGAAACCGCTACTTCGGGAAGAACAGGAATACTGTTATGACTGCAACCGGCAGGAGCCATCATTTACCCGGGCAAAAGGGTTGTTCCTTTATGAAGATCCACTGAAAGAATCTCTGATGGGACTGAAATTCAGAGAACGGAAAGAATACGGCATTTTTCTCGGGAGACTGATGGGATTATGCGGAGCGGATTTTATCCGACAGGTACATCCACAGGTGATCTTTCCGGTTCCCATTCATAGAAAAAAGAAAAGTGTGCGAGGCTATAATCAGGCAGAAGTCCTTGCACGGGAAATCAGCAGAGGGTTTTCCATACCCCTTCGTACCGATCTGGTACTGCGGAAAAAATCCACAAAAGCACAGAAAGAGCTGAGTAGAAAAGAGAGAAAAAAGAATATGGAACGGGCATTTGTTGTAAAAAAAGAGGCAGGAATGTATCGGGATATTCTTCTTGTAGATGATATTTACACCACAGGAAGTACAGCGAACGCAATTGCCGGAAAATTGAAGGCAGTTGGGGTGAAAAATGTTTATGTTCTGACATTGTGTATCGGTAAAGGAATTTAAAAAGTCCCTTTTAATGCACGGAAAGATATGGTAAAATAAATCATGTATGATTTTGCCCAAAAGGCATAGAAAAGAATCAGAGATAACGAAAAACAGTTGAAACGGTCAGGTGAGGACACATGCTGAAGGAAGAAAAGATTCGTCTGATGACGAAGCTGGCAAGATATGAAAGCGGAGAAGGGAAAGAAGAACTGCGGATTGCCCGGTATTATCGCAGTGATTATATCGGTCTGGCACTGTTTCGCAATTTTTTCCTGGCAAGTATCGGATATCTGGTGATTTTGTTACTTGTGGGAGCTTATTTTGCAGAATTTCTTGCTGAGCATCTACATACTCTGAATGTAACCTGGATCGGTATGATGATCGTTGGCGGATATCTGGTGACGATTGGTGTGTATTCCGTGGTTACTTACACGCTGCATACGATCCGGTACGGAAGAGCCCAAAAAGGAGCAGCCGCTTATGAACGGAGGCTCAGGGAGCTGGAAGCACTGTACGAAGAGGAATAAACAGGAGGACAGCAGGATGGAAAATGCTTTGCTGGAATTGAAGGGAAAACTGAAAATGTTATATGCCAGTTATGGAAGCTATCTGCTGGTACTGTTTAAGTTTCTCCTGGCATTTCTTGTATTTGAAGAAATCAACAGGCTGCTGCCATATGTGGAAGGGCTCGATCAGATTTTTGTGGTGTTACTTGCTTCATTGATCTGTTCTATCATGCCGTGGAATCTGATGGTGTTTTTGGGAATGGGACTGATCGTTGGTCAGTGTTATGGTATTGGCATAGAGATTGCAGGATTTGCACTGGCGCTGATCGTGATTATGGTGATTCTGTATCTGCGCTTTACACCCCAGGATGCGTTGGTATTACTTTTGACACCGGTAGCATTTTCTTTTGGTGTGCCGTGTCTGATCCCTATCGGTTACGGTCTGACCAGAACACCTTCGTCTGCAATAAGTGCAGGCTTTGGTGTGATTTTATATTATTTTATGGAACTTGTTTCTGACAATGCTTCGGTTCTGACCGGGGCAGACAAAGAAGAAAAGATACAGAATCTCCAGTTCCTTTCGGACGGACTGATGAAAAATCAGGAGATGATGGTTACGATTATTGCATTTGTTACTGTTCTGGTGATCGTCTATGTGGTACGCAGACTGGAAGTGGAATATGCCTGGCATATTGCGGTTTTTGGCGGCGGTATTGCATATATGATCATTATGGCTGCCGGAGGAATTTTTCTTGAGGCAACGATTCCGGTGGTACCACTGGTGGCAGGAACGATGGTCAGTGTGTTTGTCGGAGAGATTCTGGAATTCTTTTTCTTTCATGTGGATTATAAGCGGACAGAACGTCTGCAGTTTGAAGATGATGAATATTACTATTATGTAAAAGCAGTACCAAAGATAAAAGATATGAAAAAAAGCAGTGGACGGAAACCGGAAGAAGTACCGGTGGATTCCGCTGTTATAAAAAACCGGGAAAGGGAGTGAATCAGTGGGAAATGTTATAGAATTTATCAAATATCATCTGCGTATGACAAAGTTTTCACTGCCGTCTTCTATTAGAATTATTGATATCGTACAGATTCTGCTGATTGCGATTTTTGTATATTATCTGATGGTATGGATCAAGAATACCAGAGCGTATACACTGTTAAAAGGTGTTCTGATTGTCAGTGTTTTTCTGATTATTGCAGCTATTTTACGGATGGATACGATTTTATGGATCTGTCAACAGCTGAGTGTGGTTGCGATCACCGGCGTGCTGGTCATTTTCCAGCCGGAGCTTCGCCGTGCACTGGAGCAGCTGGGAGAAAAAAAGATGTTGTCAAATCTGATTCCTTTTGACAGCAGCAAGCAGATGGATGAGCGTATCACGGACCGGACAATCGGTGAACTGATCCATGCAGCATATGCAATGGGGGAAGTAAAGACCGGTGCGCTGATCGTTGTGGAACAGAACATTATTCTTCAGGAGTATGAGAAGACCGGAATCGCCATGGATTCGCTGATCAGCAGTCAGCTGCTGATTAATATTTTCGAACACAATACACCTCTTCATGACGGAGCTGTGATTGTGAGAAATAACCGGATCGTATCGGCAACCTGCTATCTGCCACTGTCAGATAATCTGGAACTAAATAAAAGTCTGGGAACCCGTCACCGTGCCGGTGTGGGAATCAGTGAAGTCAGTGATGCACTGACAATTATTGTTTCTGAAGAGACCGGAAAGGTTTCTTATACGTACGGCGGTAAGATTGTCATCGGTGTGACACCGGGAGCACTCAGAGAACGCCTGAACAGTATGAAGACACGCAAAGACCATAAAGAAACAACAGGTCTTGCCAGAATATGGAAAGGACGGGCAAAACATGAAGAAAAAACTGGCAAATAATCTCAGCCTGAAGATCATTTCCGTTTTGATTGCCTGCGTGATCTGGATCCTCGTTTCAGGAACAATCGATCCGGTAAGAACCAACGTACGGTATTCCGGAATAAAGGTAGAAGTGAAAAATGACGGATATATCTATGATGCCGGAAAATCCTATCAGATCGCAGATGAATATCAGACGGTAACGGTCTATGTGACCGGAAAAAAATCAGTGGTTGAGGGAAGAACGGATATTGCGGTGGAGGCGGATCTGACACAGATCGTTAATATGGATACCAAGCCGGCGTATGTACCGGTTACACTGAAGTCTGTCAGCGGAATCTCCGAAGAAGATGTGACCATTATTCCGAAGACGATACCGGTAACCATCGAGGATACCACCACGAAGGAATTCCTGATCATCGGTATGGCTACAGGAACACCGGCAAACGGTTATGTAGTAGGAGAATGCAGTACAGATCCGGAGAAGATCCAGATTCAGGGTCCGGAATCAGTGGTAAATAAAATTAAGAGTGTGGTAGCTACAGTGGAGGCAGACGGGTTGTCATCAGATACTACGAAAAAAGCGAAAATCACACTGATCGATCAGAATGGCGAACCGATGTCGGAAGAATATCTGCAGTTTTTTAATATCAGTGATGATCATTATGTAAATGTGTCTATGAAATTATGGCGGGTAAAAGATAACGTAAAGATCAAGGCGAATTACAGCGGTACTCCGGCAAAAGGATACCAGGTGGATAAGATTACTACAACGCCGGAGACGATTTCAATCGCCGGAAGTGAAGAAGCATTAAAAAAACTGGAGGACAATGGAAATACTCTGGAGATTCCTGGTGAACTGATCAATGTGGATGGTATCAATTCCGATCTGGAAGCAAATGTAAAACTCAGCGCATTGCTCACAGAGGAAGAGGAACTGAAGATTCCGGAAGAAGTAGGACAGTCTGTAGTTGTGAAAGTCAGTATCCTTCCATATGGCAGCCGGGAATACGACCTGAAAGCAGATGCAATTCAGGTACAGGGACTGAGTTCCGATCTGAGAGTAAGTTATAATAAAGAAAAGATTTCTATTCGTGTCAAAGGAACGGAAGCAAATCTGAATGCGCTGAAGGTGGAAGATATCAAAGCGGTTATTGATCTGACGGGAAAAACAGCAGGGGAATATACACTTCCGGTTACCATAACATTACCGGAGGGTTATGAACAGGTAGAAGAGGTACAGGCTACCGTACAGCTGAATCAGGCAGAAAAAACAAGTGAGTAGAGGAATTTTGAGATGGTAAGTAAGAAAGTTACAATAAAGAATCCTACCGGACTGCATCTGCGTCCGGCAGGAGAATTATGTAAGACAGCGATGCAGTTTAAAGCAAAGATCACATTCTCTTTTGAAGGAGGCACTTCTAATGCAAAAAGTGTATTGAGCGTACTTGGAGCCTGTGTCAAAAGCGGAGATGAGATTGAACTGATCTGCGAGGGTGAGGACGAAGAAGAAGCACTGAAAAAAATGGTGGAAGCCATAGAAGCAGGACTGGGCGAATAAAGATGAAAACAGAAGAAAAAGTAAAATGTCCCTATGAGAAAAAATGTGGTGGTTGTAAATACCAGGGAATCCCATATGAAAAACAGTTGAAAGAAAAAGAGAAGAAAGTACGAAAACTGTTAAAGGACTATGGAAAACCGGAGCCAATACTTGGTATGGAAGATCCCTATTATTACCGGAACAAAGTCCATGCTACTTATAAGCATATGAGAAACGGTGATATTGCAGTGGGAAGATACGAAGAAAGCAGTCACCGACTGGTTCCCATCGAATCTTGCCAGATCGAAGATCAGAAAGCCGATGAAGTGATCCAGACCATCCGTAAACTGGCAAAATCCTTTAAGATCAAGATTTTTAACGAGGACAGCGGTTACGGTCTTCTTCGTCATGTACTGATCCGTACAGGAAGAAAGACAGGGGAGATGCTGGTAGTTCTGGTAGTTGCTTCTCCGGTATTTCCTTCCAAGAATAACTTTGTGAAGGCTCTCAGAAAAGAGCATCCGGAGATCACATCCATCGTGCTCAATATCAATGACAAGAAGACTAGTATGATCCTGGGAGAACGAAATATCGTCTTATATGGAAAAGGATATATTCAGGATGAACTCTGTGGCTATACCTTCCGGATTTCACCACATTCCTTCTATCAAGTCAATCCGGTGCAGACAGAACGGTTATACAAGAAAGCGATCCGACTGGCAGACCTGAAGAGAAAAGAGAAAGTTCTGGATGCCTACTGCGGTATCGGAACCATCGGCATGATCGCTTCCAAACAGGTAAAAGAAGTGATCGGTGTGGAGTTAAACCGTGATGCGGTCAGGGATGCCATCGGCAATGCTAAGGGGAATGGTGTGAAAAACATTCGTTTTTATCAGGCAGACGCCGGCGAGTTCATGGTAGCGATGGCAGAACAGGGTGAAAAGATGGACGTAGTCTTCATGGATCCTCCGAGAGCCGGAAGTGACGAGGCATTTCTTCAGTCTGTTATAAAACTGGCACCAAAGAAGGTCGTTTATATTTCCTGCAATCCGGAAACTCTGGCAAGAGACCTTGGATATCTTACAAAGAAAAAATACAAAGTAACTAAGATCTGCCCGGTGGACATGTTCCCGTTCACAGATCACTGCGAGGTGATTACCTGTCTGCAGCGGGTGGAATCATAGCAGTAAAGAATGCTTATTTTCAGTTTTCTGAATATAAGCATTTTTTTGTTCAATAAATCAAAACAAGATTTAGTGGAGAGAATTCGGAATAAAAAATAGCAAATGTAAATTTACTGAATATGTTTTAAAAGATTCTAATAAACATCTAATTTGGTGTATATAGATTATCAGGATCCTACAGTTTGCATTTTTTCTGGATTCTTTGTATACTACTAATTAATAAAATGAAACCAGGTAACTGTTATATATGTAGTCATTTGTTATAATTTACTGATTAGAGTATACAAAGAAAACGAAACGATAGTTCAACACTACCAATCGTCTCTTTCCGAAAAACAAAAAGAAGGAGAAAAAAATGAATCAACGAATCAAAATCACAGACCTGCGGGATCCCAGGCTGGATATTTATGCCAGATTGTCGGAAGTGCAGTTGTTACGATATGCGGAGCCTGCACCGGGGATTTTTATTGGGGAGAGCCCAAAAGTAATCCGGAGAGCTTTGGTAGCAGGATATAAACCAATTTCCTTTCTTGTGGCAGATTTGGATCTGGACCGGGAGGCACTGGAGATCCTGGAACAATGGCAGGAGATTCCGGTGTATACAGCAGAGGAAGCAGTGCTCAGGAAACTGACTGGATTTGCAATGACCAGAGGAATGCTCTGCGGGATGCAAAGAAAGGCCTTACCTGCAGTGGAAGACATATGCAGAGACGCAAGAAGAATCGCAATTCTGGAGAATGTAGTCAACCCTACAAATGTAGGGGCAATCTTTCGTTCTGCAGCAGCCCTCCATATGGATGCGGTGCTTCTGACCGGTGGATGCAGTGATCCACTTTATCGCCGGGCAGCAAGAGTCAGTATGGGCACTGTATTCCAGATTCCATGGACTTATTTTGATAAAAAGACCAAGTGGCCTGTGCAGGGGATGGAAAGCCTGAGTGAGATGGGATATAAGACGGTAGCCATGGCACTTCGAAACGATTCTGTGGAGATCCGGGATCCGAAACTGAAAGCAGAAGAAAAACTGGCCATCATTCTGGGAACAGAAGGGGAAGGACTTGACGCGGAAACCATGGAACTGTGTGATTACACAGTGAAGATACCTATGAGTCATGGAGTGGATTCTCTGAATGTGGCAGCTGCCAGTGCAGTAGCATTCTGGGAACTGGGACAACGCTCCTGACAAAGACCGTGTTTGTACAAAACACCTTCTGGATGACAGCTGCATAACCATAAGATATTTGAAAACTCACGTCAAAAACGGGAAAAGAGGAGAAAAAGTGGAAAAACAGGGATTACATATAGATTTTAAAGTTGCAAAGCAGGCATTTGAAAGTTATCTGGACGAATATGACAGAGAGGATGATAAGATTCAGCTGAAAATCGTACATACCTATTGTGTAGTGGATGCCGCAGAGGAGATTGCTACCCGGATGCATCTGAGAGAGGAAGACGTTCAGCTGGCCAAGATCATTGGCTTGCTTCATGATATAGGAAGATTTGAGCAGATTAAACGATTTCACAGCTTTGAGCCGGGGACTATGGATCATGCGATGTACGGAGCAGATATTCTTTTTGGACCGGAGCAGATGATTCGCCGGTTTGTAAAAGATTCGTCCTTTGATCAGCTGATCTGTGTGGCAATCGCAAAACACAGTGACTTTAAGCTGGAAGGTATAGAAGATAAACGGACATTGCTGCATGCCAGACTGATCAGGGATGCGGATAAGCTGGATAACTGCAGAGTAAAACTGGAAGAATCCATGGAAACACTTCTGGATATGGATGAAAAGACAGTGGGCGCAAGCCCCATATCCCCAAAGGTGTGGGAGTCCTGCAAGGCAGAAGAATCTGTCCTCTCCGCAGATCGAAAAACCGGAATGGATTACTGGATGTCGTATCTTGCTTTGTACTTCGACATTAATTTCCTGGAGACTTATCAGATCATAAAGGAGCAGGATTATATCCGGCGGATCGCAGAACGGGTACCCTACAGCCGGGAGGATACAAAGGAAAAAGTTGCGTATACAGTAAAAAAACTGGAAGAAAAGATGAATATTCAGCCGTGAAGTTGCCGGTACTGAGAGGGCGATAATCCAAAGTGCTTTTTAAAAGCCTTGCTCAGATGAAATTCATCGCAGAAGCCATAGTTGATGGCAGCTTCCCGCAGCTTGGTATCCGGCTGGGTAAGTAGAAACTGCCGGACCATTTCCAGTTTTGTTTCCATCTGGAAAGCAGGAAAGGTTTTTTTGCAATACTTATGAAAGCGATTGTTTAAGGTACGTTCGCAGATATAATACCGGGAAGCTATTTCTCCAGCAGTAAAGAAAGTCTGTGGCGTGGAATGAATCAGCCTGATAATCTCTTCAATCATGGGATCGATGGGAGTCAGGCTGCTTTTTTGTGCTTCCAGCCGAGAAAGTTCACACAGAAAAAGAGAGAACAGAAGGGAAAGTCTGTTCTCGCGTTCCGGATCGTGACTCCAGGAGACAGAGATGATCTCTTGCATATATTGACGGACTTTTGGATTATGTTGACAGTGGAGAAGGCTGGAACAGGAAAAAAGCCGGAAAGCTTCCGAAGGATCCACTGCAGATGGGTATAGATGGTTATATTTCTTTTCAACATCGGTAGGCAGTGCATGAACATACATGTGGCGGTTACCCGGGTTACACAGCTTTTTTCCGTAGTGATGTCTTCCGGCAGTGAGAATCAAAAGATCGTCACTTTGCAGAGCGTAGGAAGTATCATCCTCCCAGATTTCCCAGGTACCGTCCAGGATATATAAAAAATCATGTTCGCCGATGATTCGGTTAGGATGCACCATACCATGGACAGAGGTTACATAGTTTCCGCTGGTAATGGTATGCATTTTCATTTTCTCAAGATATAACATGGTGCCACCTTTCCAATTTATACATGCCGGTTTCCATCCGGGCAATGTTATAAAATTGATCGTTGTATTAGTATAATGCTAGGTACTGAACAGTTACAAAATCGAAAAGAAGTAACTGCGATGATACTGACAGTTACGAAATAATAAAAATCCGTACCATAAGTATAATCGGAAACAGGAGGTATTGCAAATGGAGAAAAATATGTATTCTTGTCCGCTGTCACTGCGCAGCATGAAGATCAATGACAAATTCTGGAAGCAGGAGATGGAAGTAGTACGTAAGGAAGTGATTCCGTATCAGTGGGCAGCCCTGAACGACCAGGTGGAGGGAGCAGCTCCCAGTTTCTGTATGCGAAACTTTAAAGTAGCGGGAAAACAGAATAAAGAGAGAAAAGAGCAGGGCAAAGCTTTTATAGAACCAAAATATACATTCCGTGGATTTGAATCATTACCGGAGGATCCAAATCATCCGGAAGATAAGTTTTATGGTTTTGTATTCCAGGATTCAGATTTTTCCAAATGGATCGAAGCAGTCGGTTATTCTCTGACCCAGCATCCGGATCCTAAGCTGGAGGCAATCGCAGACGGAGCCATCGATATCGTATGTGCAGCTCAGCAGGATGACGGATATCTGGATACCTATTATATTATCAACGGAAAAGATAAGATTTTCACAAATCTGAAGGATCATCATGAACTGTATTGTATGGGTCATCTGATCGAGGGAGCCGTTGCATATTATGAAGCTACCGGAAAAGACAAATTGTTGAAAGCAGCAGCTCGTTTTGCAGATTATGCAGCAGCTCATTTTGGTCCGGAAGAAGGAAAATGCAAGGGATATCCGGGACATGAGATTGCAGAGATGGCACTGGTACGTCTCTATGAGGTGACAAAAGAGCCAAAATATCTGGAATTGAGCAAGTTTTTTATCGATGAGCGTGGAAAACGACCTTATTATTTTGATAAAGAGCATCCGGAAGAAGTGAAAAAAGGCCATGAAAACGACCTGCGTTATTTTTATAACCAGGCTCATCTGCCGGTACGCCAGCAGGATGAAGCAGTAGGTCACGCAGTACGTGCCGTATACCTGTATTCCGGTATGGCAGATATTGCAAGACTGACAGAAGATGAAACCTTGTATCAATCCTGTGAAAAACTCTGGGACAGTATGGCAAATGAAAAAATGTATATTACCGGAGGCATCGGTGGTACACAGATCGGTGAGGCATTTTCTTATCCATATGACCTGCCAAATGATACTGCATATGCAGAAACCTGTGCTTCCATCGGTCTGGTTTTCTTTGCAAGAAGAATGCTTGAGATCAAGCCGGATGCAAAATATGCCAATGTTATGGAAAGAGCTTTGTATAATGGAATTCTAAGTGGAATGGCTCTGGACGGAAAGAGTTTCTTCTATGTAAATCCTCTGGAAGTTCTGCCGGAGGCCAGCCACAAAGATGAGAGAAAATTCCATGTAAAACCGGTTCGACAGAAATGGTTTGGATGTGCATGCTGTCCGCCGAACCTGGCTCGTCTGGTAAGTTCTATCGGTTCATATGCATATACAGAGAAAGAGGATACTTTATTTGTACATCTTTATATGGGCAGTGAACTGACCAAAAAGGTGGGAGATAAGGATGCGAATGTAGCAATTACTTCGGAACTGCCATGGGATGGAAATGTGGAGATCGCTGTGGAAGCAAAGGATACAGATTTTGTACTGGCACTTCGTATTCCGGACTGGTGTGGTGGAAATTATACTGTAGATGGCATTGAGAAGGATGAAATGTCTGAAAAGGACGGTTATCTGTATGTGAAGAAAGCCTGGAGTGAAAAAGATGTTCTGAAACTTCATTTTTCCATGCCGCTGCTTTTGATGGAGGCAGATGAGAAGGTACGTGAGGATGCAGGAAAAGTTGCAGTATTACGTGGACCGATCGTGTACTGTCTGGAAGAAGTGGATAATGGTAAGGATCTGCATCTTTTAGAAGTGAATCCGGATGGTAAGTATGAGATCAAGGACAGTGAGATCTGTGGTAATCCGGTGAAAGTTGTGGAGATGGATGGGTTCCGTGTTGTGGATACAGCGAAAAAGGATGGAGAGCTGTATCATGTGTATAAGAGAAAGGAGAAGGAAGCTGTTGAACTGAAGTTTGTTCCTTATTATACCTGGGCAAACAGAGGGGAGAATGAGATGGAAGTCTGGATTCGGATATAAAGAATTGCGGAGAAAAGCAGAGATTTTTTGGGAAAAGAAGAGTTGACTTATTTTTTGACTTTGTTATACTTACATGTGACAGAGTTTTTCGGTGCCCCAAGGGAACAGCTGTGACTGCGGGGATAATAGGGAATCAGGTGAAAGTCCTGAGCGATCCGGTCACTGTAAACAGGGAGTGTTGTCATAGGATACCATTGCATAGAGAGGATATGTGAGAAGGTTTGGCAAGACAATGATCTGTAAGCCAGGAAACCTGCTGAAAAAGTTGGTGATGAGCTTCCGAAGAAAGCAGAACTCCAAAAGATCGAAAAGCATTTTTATGTTTTTCCGTCTGAGACAGGAAATGGTATACCTGCAGTTGTATCTGACTTTTGAGAAAGATATGACTGCAGTTTTTTTAGGAAAACTTATAACTAACAGGTTTACGGCCGCTTCTCTTTTGACCGTCACATATGATATATGAAAAGAAAGGGAATGTAGGATGAAAGGAACAGGAAAGAGAGTACTTTCTGTATCCCTGGCAGTCATGATGGCACTTGGTATGCCGTCAGGTACCTTTGCAGCTGCTCCGGACGCGGAAGCGTTCGAACAGACGAGTGAAGCGGAAGTTCCGGTTGCAGAGCCGGAGACAACTGCGGAAGTCACACAACAGGCAGCACAGATAACAGAGAATGCAGAGACAACGAAAGAACCTGTAACAGAAGAAATTACACAGGAAGAACAGGTAACGGAAAGTAAACAGGAAAAAGCAGAGGAAGTAGCCGGAGAAGTTTCAGAAACAAAAGACAACGCAGCGGAGGCAGAAACGCCAAAAGAGTTACCGGATCTGAAAGTGACCAAAACAGAACTGATTGAAACCAAAGAGGAATATCTGGTGACAGTTTATACGGACAGCACGGTTTATGATCAGTTATATGTGGGAAAAAAAGAAGATACAGAGAAAACACCGGTAGTGGAAGGAAAGAAAAGTCCGAATGGACAGTATATCTTCCAGTTTGCGGTCAGTGAGGAGAAACTGGGAAGTAAATTACAGATTGTGCCGGGAGTGAAAGCCTCCGGTGAGTGGTATACAAAAGAAGATGTTTTCTGCCAGGTTCCGGAAAAAACACAGCATGTGTCTGAAAATGAAAAGACAGAGGATACAAAGACTGTGGTACAGGAAGATACACAAAAAGAAGAGGAAAAACCTGCAGTTGCATCAGAGAACAACAGTACAGCAGAAAATGTAATCAAGGCGGTGTATGCCACAGAAGCCGGAGGTAACAAAGCCGGAACAGATTACACCATGTTCAAAATCGCAAAATCCAGTGCGAAGCTGAACGGGGATCAGATCGATATCGAGATCTATGTAAGTCCGGCCAGCAACGGAAGTTTTACTTATGATGCACTGTATATCGGAAGATGGGATGATGAGACTAAAGAACCTCTGGTAATGGGCGAAGTGGATACCGAGCTGAATCTGGAGAAATTCGCGTTCAGCGTACCGGCAGAGAAAAATGGTCAGGAAGTCATCTTTGTACCAAGAAACGGAAGAACACAGAAGTTCAGTTCCAGTAAAATTGCACTGAAACTGCCGACACTGGGAAGCACTGATACAGATCCGGAACCGACCACGGCACCATCCGTACCGGACGGAAGCAAAGTGGAAAACAGTATCACAGCAGAAAAAGCAGACGGATCTGCATTTACGATGTTCAATGTGGAAAAATCCACCGCAACAGTGCATGGAGAAAACATTAATATTGAACTGTACCTGAAAGCGAATGCATCCGGAAAGTTCTCATACACCGGTATTTACCTGGGAAGTAAAGAAGATGAAGAGAAAACACCGGTCATTGAGGGAACGATCAACGAGGATAACAATCAGGTATACAAATTCAGCATTCCGCTGAGCAAAGCAGGAACAAAATTACAGTTTGTACCGATCAAAGCAAACGGAACATTCTTCAGCAGAGCAGACCTGTATCTGACGATTCCGGAGTTCAAAGATAACGGGGAAAACCCGGAGCCGACCACGGAACCGACCGAAACACCGGATCCGGATGTGACACCGTCAGATACCTCCAAAGCACAGGTGATCAAAGCGGACGGAACAGAATTCGGGATGTTCCAGATCTCAACCTTTGAGGCAAAGGTGAATGGAGATAAGATCGATCTGACCGTGGAGACCACAAACAAATCGTTTGACAAGCTGTATCTTGGTAAAAACAGTGATGAAAACAAGACACCGGTGATCAGCGGAACACAGGACAACGGGGTATGGAGATTCAGCTTCAGCGTGGATAAGAGCCTGACAGGAAAAGCCATTCCGGTTGTTCTCGGAAAACCGAACGGTAACTGGTACAGCAATCAGCAGTTGTATCTGGTTGTGCCGGAAGTAAAGGGAAGCGAAGATGTTGAACTGCCGGAGGCAGGTGTAACCGTAGAACAGGGCGGTACTGCGGCAACATTAAACGGATTTAAGGTAGTAAGTTCTTCTGCGAAACTCTCCGGCGATCAGGTAACCGTTACATTTACCGTAGACGGAACGATCTATGACAGAATTTATCTTGGAAAGAAAGATGACAGCACCAAAGAACCGGTGGTACAGGGAACACAGAAAGATGACCAGACCACATTTACCTTCCAGGTATCTGCAGATCAGCAGGGAATTTGTGTTCCGATCACGCCGGGACGTACCAACGGAGGCTGGCTGAACAGTGGAAGAAACCTGTTTATCAAGATTCCGAACGTAGGAAAAACCTTCGATGCGGCAACTTATCCGAACGGAATCTATGACGCTTATGGCAATGCTCATACACAGAATAGTGTATTTAATATCGAGGATGACAGTACGATCACAGTAAAGGGAGATGAAGTCACAGTTACCCTGTACTCCGGATCTACTTCCTACGATAAAATGTATATCGGCAAAGTTGGTGACAGTGATGAAGCTAAAGATGCAAATGCAGTAGAAGGAAAACTTCTGGGAGAATCGGATCCGAGTCGTCCGGAATATCGGGTATACACTTTTTCACTGAAAAAATCACAGCTGGGAACAAAAGTTCCGTTTGTATTACATAACGCAAAAGGAACTGCTAAATGGCTGACAAAACAGGATTACCTGGAAATCCCACAGTTTATGACAAAAATCGGGGAAATTCCGGAAGATTTTACCTATCGCAAAGCGAATATTACGAATAAGGCCAAAGACTTTATCATCAATGGAGAAAAGAGTTATTATACTGTTACCAGTGGTGCTTTAGGTCATTTGGTAATTGCCACAGACAGTACTGATTATAACAGAATGTACCTGGGAACCAGAGAAGAAATTAGTCAGGCAATCAAGAGTGGAAATGGTGGAAACTATCTGTCACTCTGGAAATTAGATAATGAATCCTATGGATTCATACATGATGGATTTACCAATGAGATTACAGGAAAGACAATGTCTTATGTTCTTTATAGCACAAAGACCGGAAAATGGTCAGAAGGCACATATACGCTGACAATTCCTTCTCCGGGTGAAATGACAGAGGCTTGTACGGATGTAGGTGAAGTCATTAGTCCGGTAGAAAGCTATAATGATCCGTATAAGGATGCAAAAGCACCGGATATTGATACAAAACCAACTGAAACACCTACACCGGCCCCATCTAACGTTCCGTCAGACGGTATCTACAGCACAACCGCCGAGACCGGAGCATCGATGTTCAAAGTGGTCGGAGTCAAACTGACTGTAAAAAATGGTAAGATGAGCGCAGTCATCACATTAAGTGGTGAAGGTTACGATTATCTGTACATGGGAACCGCTACAGATGCTGCAACGCATACAGGTAACTGGATCAAATACAGCGGATCGGCTGCTTACACACTGGACGGGGAGACAAAGACCGGAAGAACTTATGAGATTCCGGTATCCGCATTGGATACACCGCTTACCATAGCGTCTCATTCCGAACGTCAGAAGAAATGGTATGACAGAACTGTCACGATCAGTTCCAAAAATCTGAAAAAGACGGGAGATATTCCGGCAGAGGGAACACCGGCAGATGGTATCTACAGCACAAGCGCAGTAACCGGGGCAGCGATGTTCAAAGTCGTTGGAACGAAGTTGACCGTAAAAAATGGTAAAATGACAGCATTGATCACGTTAAGTGGTATCGGTTACGATTATCTGTATATGGGAACCGGAGCAGATGCAGCAAATCATACAGACCAGTGGATCAAATATAAAGGAACGGCTACTTATACACTGGATGGAGAAACAAAAACAGGAAGAACGTATGAGATTCCGGTAGCTGCACTGGACAAACCAATTACCGTAGCTTCCCATTCTGAAAGCCATAAGAAATGGTATGACAGAACAATTACATTCAGTTCCAAAGATCTGAAAAAAATCGGTGATGTATCTATCGGTGGTAATGGAAACAGTGGAAGTACGGATAACGGTACAACCGGTGGAAATGGCAGTACAAATGGAAGTAACAACACAACCGGAAATACTACCACAAAAGTGGACACAAAACCGGATACCGAATCCAAGTATGAATCCGATACCAGCGGTTCCACAAAAGCCGTAAACAGCAAGACAAAACTGAAAGACGGCGTATATAAACCGGACAAATTCAGCTGGTCCGGCGGTAGCGGAAGGGTAAATATCACCTGTGATAAAGTAACGATAAAAAATGGACAGGCACTGGCTACAATTGTATTCAGCAGTTCTGCTTATCAGTATGTAAAAGCAAACGGCAAAAAATATCTGCCAACCCATACCGGCGGAAAATCCATTTTTGTCATTCCGGTGGAACTGAACAAGAACAACAGTATCATCGGTATGACTACCAAGATGAGTACGGCGCATGAGATTACCTACAGTATCCTGGTTTATCTGTCAGCAGCGGATGAAGCCGGTGACGGAAGTGTATCTGCTGATGGAAGCAGCAGCGGACGGAATTTCGGAAGTAATGAAAAACTGGATGAAAAAGCACCGGATATCATCGGTCTGGAATACAAATCAGAAACAAAACTGGACTATGCGAAATATTTCAAAATCTATCACTATGATAAGGATGTAACACTCCTGGAAATTGATATGACAAAAGATACAGACAAAGATCCGGAGAAACTGAAAGAAGAAACCGCGACAAAAGATTCTGAAAAAACAAGTACAAAAACTGACAGCAAGAAAAACAATAAGAGTGGCAAAAAGAAAGCTGTAAAGATAGCAATCAAAAGAGATAATGAAGACAGTAAGAAATCAGATACACAGAGTATTACCTATAACGATGAGGGAGAGGCAGTTGTACAGACACAGGAAGAAATTATTGCAGATCTGTATAAGGCAAATGTTGTCAAATACCTGATCGTTCCGGAAGATTCTGATGTGGAACTGCCGGTTGGAATCGAAAAAGAAATGATCGTCATCCATCTGCCGGTGAAACATGCGTATGTGGATTCCGAGGAGTCGCTGAATACCATGGATGACCTGAAACTTCTGAAAAAGATTGCAGCAGTTGGATATGATCAGGATGAGACAGATATCGAAGCAGTCAACAAAGCACTGGAAAAAGAAGATATGGTCTATGCAGGATCGGCAGACGATCTGAAGTTTAGAGAAATCGTAAAAAATAAGATTGATCTTGCAATTGTATCCTCTGAGATTCTGCCGGGAAGCGAGACAGAGAAAGCAGTAAAAGAAGGGAAAGATGGTAAGACAACAAAGACAGACAGCACCGATAAGAAAACTGTGGATACTACAAAAAAGAAAGACAGTAAGACGGTAAACGATGTTACTGGTGATAGCGAAACAGAAGCCACCTCTGTACTGGATGATCTGGCAGATAACTTTGCAACTCTGGGAATACCGCTGATCATCGACCGTTCTGCAGATGAAAAATCTGAACTCGCAAAAGCAGAATGGCTGAAAGTATACGGGGCCGTATTCGGATGCAGCAAGAAGACCGATCAATTATATAATAAAGCGGTAAAAGCTGTGAAGAGTAAGACAAAGTAAATTTCAATAAATAGTCACCAAGAAAAACATAAAAAAACGAATTACCGGAAGCGGTGAGCCTTTTCGAATGAAGGCTGACCGTTTTCCGGTAATCGTACATAATCGAGGAAAAAAGATGAGAAAAAAAACATATACCGCATGCAGCCGTATGGCAGCCATTTTCCTTGCGGCAGTCCTGATGCTGACAGGTTGCGGAACTGGTGCAGGAGAGAGCAGTTCCACAGGTTCTAAAGAAACACAGACAACAGAGGCAGATGATACCAAAACAGAGGGACAGCAGGAAAACGATACGGCAGATACAGAAGAAACAGACGAAACAGATGATGCCAAAGAAACAGAGAGTACATCTGACAGCGAAACATCTTATCTGACAGATGCTCCGGATGCTCCGGAAGTTTCCGGTCTGAACTGTCAGGGAAAACTGAAACTGGACTATGCGGAGTGCTATGATGTCTACTATTATGAGAATGATTATCAGCTGATCGATGTACATGACAGTGCTCAGTATCTTCTGGTGCCTGAGGGAGCGGAGGCTCCCGAAGGCCTGGACGACAGTATCATCGTGCTGCAGAAACCATTGGATAAGATTTATCTGGCAGCCAGCTCCACTATGGCGCTTTTCCGTGCACTGGATTCCTTGGATAACATCAAGATGAGTGGAATCGACGCTTCCGGCTGGTATATTGAAGAGGCAAAACAGGCCATGGAAGACGGTAAGATCCAGTTTGCAGGAAAATACAGCGAACCGGACTATGAGATGCTGGTGGATCAGGACTGCGATATTGCCATAGAGTCCACGATGATCCTGCATACCCCGAAAGTTCAGGAGATGATCGAAGATCTGGATATTCCGGTATTTATCGACCGTTCCAGTTATGAGACACACCCACTCGGAAGAACGGAATGGATCAAACTTTACGGCGCGATGATGGATAAGGAAGAAGAGGCATATAGCTTCTTTGATGAACAGGCCAAGGTAATCGGCGACCTGAAAGACTTTAAAAATACGGAAAAGACGGTGGCATTTTTCTTTGTAAGTACGGACGGTTCTATTGTAGTGAGAAGAACCCAGGATTATATTCCAAGCATGATCGAGCTGGCAGGTGGAAGATACGTATTCCAGGATCTGGACAGTGTGGAGACAACCAGTGCTTCCGTATCCATGAGCATGGAGGAATTCTATGCAGCTGCAGCAGATGCAGATTATCTTGTATACAATGCCACTATTGACAATCCCATCCAGTCCGTAGACGAACTGGTTGCAAAGAACGAATTGTTTGAGGACTTCAAAGCTGTTCAGGAAGGCAATGTATGGTGTGTAGGAAAATATATGTATCAGGCAACGGATATTGTTGGTCAGCTGATCACAGATTTTCATCTGATGTTAACCGACGGAGATGAGAAAGACATGACATTCCTTACTAAAGTAAGTGATAAGTAACAGGAGAAATCATGAAAAAACGAAAAGAAGCCCTTCAGGGGGCAACCGATTTTCATTATGAAAATTTTCTGCGCAGAAGCCGGTATACATCGGTATTTCTCGTACTGCTGGCGGCATTCTGCGTGATCACTGTTTTGAATATCAATACCGGAAATGTGGATATCTCTATCCCAAAGATTTTAAAGATTATTTTTCTTCGGGAAGGAAATAAGATGGAATATAACATTATCTGGAAGATCCGTCTGCCAAGAATTCTGATGGCGGCCATCCTTGGGGGAGCACTTTCTCTTTCCGGATTTTTATTACAGACCTTCTTTGAAAATCCTATTGCAGGTCCCTTTGTACTCGGTATTTCCTCCGGAGCCAAAATGGTGGTAGCTCTGGCGATGATTTATTTTCTGGGACGGTTTCAGGTGGTATCTTCTTATACGCTGATCATAGCAGCCTTTATCGGTTCCCTGATCGCCACAGGTTTTATCCTTTTGGTGTCAAGACGGATCAATCATATGGCAACACTTTTAGTAGCAGGTATCATGATCGGTTATATCTGTTCAGCGGTCACGGATTTTGTGGTGACTTTTGCAGAGGACTCAGACATTGTCAACCTGCACGGATGGAGCCAGGGAAGCTTTTCCGGTATGAACTGGAGCAATGTGAAGGTGGCGGCAGTTGTCATCGGAGTGACGATCCTTATTACATTTTTCATGTCCAAGCCGATCGGAGCTTACCAGCTGGGAGAAGCCTATGCCCAGAGTATGGGTGTGAATATTCGCTTTTTCAGGATTATGTTGATACTGACTTCCAGTGTGCTTTCTGCATGTGTGACTGCATTTGCCGGACCGATTTCTTTCGTGGGAATCGCTGTTCCCTATCTGGTAAAGAGAAGTCTTGGAACTTCCCGGCCACTGATCGTCATTCCTGCCACGTTTTTGGGTGGCGGTGTCTTCTGTATGATGTGTGATCTGATCGCGCGTATGGCATTTGCACCGCTGGAACTGAATATCAGTACCGTGACTTCGATATTTGGTGCACCGGTGGTTATTTTCATGATGTTGCACCGGAAGAAAGGAAACTGACATGGGAGAATATTATTTTCATCTGGATCAGCTGACGGTGGGATACAACGGAAAGCCTCTGATTGATCAGATTCAGGTAGGTATCCATAAAGGAGAGATTGTCACACTGATCGGACCGAACGGATCCGGAAAATCAACAATTTTAAAGAGTATCACCAGACAGCTGAAGATACTTGGCGGTAAGGTTCTGTATGAGGAGAATGATCTGCACAAGCTTTCTTACAAGGAACTTTCCACCAGAATGGCAGTAGTTCTGACAGAGCGCATGCGGCCGGAGCTGATGACCTGTCATGATATTGTGGCAACCGGTCGCTATCCTTATACGGGTCGCCTGGGCATCTTAAGCCGAGAAGACGAGGATAAAGTGGATGAGGCCATGCGGATCGTCCATGCGGAAGAACTGGGAAGCCGGGATTTTAATGCCATCAGTGACGGGCAGCGCCAGAGAGTCCTTCTGGCAAGAGCTATCTGCCAGGAACCGGAGATCATCGTGCTGGATGAGCCTACCTCTTTTCTGGATATCCGTCATAAGCTGGAACTGTTATCCATTCTCCGCTCTATGGCAAAAGAAAAGGGTATAACCGTGATCATGTCTCTTCATGAGATCGATCTGGCCCAGAAGATTGCAGATCAGATTCTTTGTGTAAAAGGAGATCATGTCTGCTATTACGGAACTCCGGAACAGATCTTTGAAGAACAGACCATCCGGGAATTATATGGAATTGAAAACGGATTCTATGATCCCAGATTTGGCAGCATTGAGCTTCCAAAGGTTGATGGAGAGCCGGAGGTCTTCGTGATCGCCGGATGCGGAAGGGGAATACCCATCTACAGAAAATTACAAAAGGATAATATCCCCTTTGCAACAGGCATCCTGTACACCAACGATGTGGATTATCAGTTAGCCCGCCTGCTAGCCGCCAGGGTGATCACAGAGGAACCTTTTTGCCAGATTACTCAGGAGCATCTCCGGGAAGCAATACAGGTTATGGAAAACTGTAAAAAGGTGATCTGCGCCGATGTTCCCATCGGAGAATGCAACAAAGGGCTGGAGGAACTGATCCGGGCCGCAAAAAAGAGAATGTAAGAGAAGAAAACGAAGAAAGATCCTGATGAAATCTATTTTCACCGGGATCTTTTTGTTGCATTGCATATCAATAATTGGTCCGGTGGACCAATTTTGATTGCTGTTCACGGATAATATCCCGCGAAGTGTTTTTGGTGAGCGAAGGTCACAGAAAACCCGTTTTCGGGTGCCTGTTATGACTTGAGATATAGAGAGAAGATACGGTATAATGTATATACTTAAAGTAACTGTGTGACGTAGAGCAGTTACCATGCAGTCATTAAGCAAGGGCAAAAGTCCTTAGCATTATCAGGAGAGGAATTCTACAAATCAGATGAATGAAAAAACAGAAAAAATCAAAAAAATCCGGAATCTGCTCCTTGCCGGGGGGTGTGTAATCACTGCCATAATATGCCGTCATCTTCCAACGAACAGAGAATCAGGCTGGGTAGCTTTTTTTCAACTGACGAGGGCATACTTGTATATCACTTTATATTGTGTCTGGGGAATTTCCCTTCAGCGAAGGATCGTCAACAAAACAGCACGAAGATGCCTGTGTGGCATTGCATCTCTTATGGTTTTCTGGTTTGTTATCCGTACTCTGAAATACAATGTATTTTATGAACCGGTGTTGCGACGTTACAGCTGGTATGGGTATTATGTCCCGCTACTGTCTATTCCCTCCCTCAGCGTGATCGCGGCATTGAAGATGAGAGAAAGTGAAAATCAAAAGAGGCGACAATGGACCGGTATTTTCCTGGTGATCACAGTGGGCGTGATCCTGCTTGTTATGACCAACGATCTTCATCAGCTGGTATTCCGCTTTCCGGCAGAAAAGCCATGGACAGATGATGAGTATTTTTATGGTCCGGGATTTGTGCTTTGTGTGGCATGGATCGCTATCGGTTTTCTTACTATGCTGGGCATATTAATCGCAAAATGCAGAAACCCCGGGAAAAAGAAAATATGGCTTCCCTTTGTGCCATTAGGACTGTTTTTTATCTGGTGCATTGCCAATATTTTCCGTATCCCACATCTGAAGATCATTGCAGGAGATATGGCAGCGGCCTGTTGCCTTTTGATCGCCGCTCTTTTTGAAAGCTGCATCCAATGTGGTCTGATTCTGGTAAATAACCGATACGGAGAATTGTTTCAGGCTTCCAGAGGAATCAATGCACAGATCAGTGACCGGAATCTGAACATCCGTTATACAACCGGTGACGGAATCGAGCTGGATAAAGAAGAGATGAAAGAAGCACTGGAGAATCCGGGATATGAAAAAGAAGGGATCCGTCTGAACAGTATCCCTATCAATGGAGGGTATGCTTTCTGGATCGAAGATATCCGTCAGCATCGAGCTGCTTATGAAAGTCTCTATGAGCTTCGCGAAGAACTGCGGGATCGAAACCAGCTTTTGAAACTGGAATATCAAAAAGAAAAAGAGAGAAAACAGGCAGAAGAAAAGAACCGGCTTTACGATCTGATGCAAAAGCAGACGGCAGAACAATTTCAGCAGATTGCCGGATATGTGGATCAGCTGGAACAGTGTACGGATCGCAGGGAATATCACAGACTTCTGGGGAAAATCCTGATCGTAGGGTCTTATCTGAAAAGAAGGAAGAATCTGACACTTTCCGCACTGGAAGGTAAGAAATTAAAGGAAGAAGAACTGATCCAGAGCCTGCGAGAATCCTGTAGTAATCTGGTCTTTTGTGAGATTCAAGGACAGTATTATATAGAAACCGGCAAAGAAACTTTACCGGCACAACTTGTCTTGAGAGCTTATGATTTCTTTGAGCAGATCGTAGAACTGCTTCTGAAACAGGGCGGCTCTTTTTTCTATCGGTTGACAGAACTGAATGGTGTCCTTCGAATCTCGGTGAACCTGGAGGGTGATTGTCAGACGGAGAGTCTGCAAGAAAAATATCCTTTGTTACATATGGAACAGGAAGAAGAAAAAGAATGGTTTCTGGCTTTGCAACTGTCAGAGAAAGGAGGCGACGATGAAATCCTTTGAAACATCCGGTATGTTTGTCCAGGAAATGATTCTGGTTGCGTTTTTTCTTCTGATCCTGGTGGAGATCAGGCTGTTGTGTATTCAGCATTCCAGAAAGCGGAAAGTAGAGGTTATGGCTGTCAATTTTCTTTTGCTGAGTGTCACCTATGGAATTCTTACGGATCTGCTGAGTGATTATCTGGCTATTTGGGAAGGGAAAAACAAACTTCTACATATTGCAGCCCGTTGGCCTGCAGGAATCCTTTTTTTCCTCATTTTTGCAGATACCGGTTATCTGATTTGTCGTATCCGGCGCGAAGATGAAAAATACAAAAAAGAATTGTCTGTATACTCCATCAAACAGACCCTGGATCATCTGAAGTGCGGAATCTGTTTTTGTGATGGCATCGGACAGATCGTATTATGTAATGAGAAAATGTACCAGTTAGGCTATATGCTTACCGGAGAGAATCTGCAAAGCTATCTGCTTTTAAAAGAAGCACTGGAGGCAAAACAATATTCCAACGGAATCTCAAAAGTAGGGAAAAAGAAAAATCTGTATTATTTTCCGAATGGTACCGTATGGGATTTTCGCCAGGAAAAACTGGAGGATCCCAGTCTGCAGGGTTATATACAGGTGTTGGCATTGGATGTGACTAATCTTTATTTTAACAGTGAGAAGATCCATAAAAGCAATGAAGAACTTATCCGGCTGAATAAAAAAATAAGAAAAATGTACGAACGTATCGATGAACAGATCCGGGAAGAAGAAACTCTGGCTATGAAGATCCGTATCCATGACAGCTTCGGGCGCAGCCTCCTGGCAGTCCGACAACTTCTGGAAGAGGAAGCAGAACCGGAGAAAATGAAAGGGCAGTTAAAGACCATAAGGCAGACGGCACAGATTTTGCTGGGAAATATGGAGGAAGTACAGGACGAGAATAAAGAGTCCATCACAGAAAAGGCAGAAAAACTGGGAATCACTGTATTTGTCACCGGCAACATGCCGGAGAAAGAATATCAGAAGTTATTGATCGACCAGGCTATTATGGAATGTATGACCAACTGTGCAAGGCACGCCGGTGGAACCAGGGTGTTTGTAAAGATCACAAACAATAAAGTGCTTTGTAAGGTACAGATCACCAACAATGGAAAGAAACCCGCAGAAGGATCCCAGGAGGGCGGAGGACTGACATCTCTTAGAAAAACAGTGGAGCGGGAAGGAGGAAAGATGCAGGTGATCTTTTCGCCTGAGTTTGAACTGATTCTGTTACTGTCTCATGAAAAAGACAGAGAGATCAAAAGTTCAGAGGAAGTACCTGTGAAGATACTGAACAGTTAAAAGAAGAATAAAAAGGGAAGTGATGAAAAATGAAAATACGAGTGTTACTTGTGGAAGACCAGAAGATAATGCAGAAGTATTTCGCCAGCATGGTGCAGGGGGATGAAAGATTCTTGTTGGTGGACGTTCTGAACGACGGAGAAAAGGCTGTTTCTTACTGTAATCATACGGTGGTGGACCTTGTCCTGATGGACGTCCAGACCTTCCAGAACCATGACGGATTGCTGGCTGCAGAAACTATCAAAAAACAACATCCGGCAGTGAAGATCATCGTGATCACATCTCTGGTGGATCCGGAGATCCTTACACGGGCAAAAGAGAAGGGCGCAGACAGTCTGTGGTATAAGGATCACGGACAGGAAGAAATTATGGAGGTGATCGACCGGACTCTGGAGGGGAAACATGTCTTTCCAGACAAGGCGCCGGCCGTGGAACTGAAGTGGATGAAAAGCGATGAGATCAGTCCCCGGCAGCTGGAGATGCTGAGACTGTATATCAAAGGCTATTCCTATTCGGAGATTGGGAAACAGATGAACTGTTCGGCGGCAGGAGTTCGATGGAATTTTCAGGATATGATAGCAAAAGCCGGCTATTCCTGTAAGGAAGAATTACTGGCCGCAGTGCTGGAAAGTAAGCTGGTCGTAAGCACATTGAAAGATTGGCAGACATTATAAAATATCAAGAAGTATTTCATTTGCTATCACAAGTGTTAGTGACTGACAATAAGATATCTGTAATAATAATATTACAAAAAAGGAAAAGATGTAATTGTCAGTAGCCACTGTTTTGCAAGGTGTTTTGGTATGACTATGCCAGGATCCCGAGATATACAAGCCAAAATGCGTCACCGAAGGTGATTTTACATGCATTTTGGCTCGTGACTGTGAAGGCACTGAACAGTTACGAAAAACTATGTATAAAGAAGGGAGAAAATCGTATGGGACTTATAAAAGCAGCTATGGGCGCAGCAGGCGGCGTAATGGCAGATCAGTGGAAGGAGTTTTTCTACTGCGACTCCATGGATAAAGATGTAATGGTTAAAAAGGGACAGAAACGTGTTTCAGGAAGATCCTCCAACACAAAAGGCAGCGATAACATTATTACAAACGGAAGTGGAATCGCTGTTGCAGACGGTCAGTGTATGATTATCGTAGAACAGGGTAAAATTGTTGAAGTTTGTGCAGAACCGGGACAGTTTACCTTTGATTCTTCCACAGAGCCATCTATTTTTACCGGCAGTCTTGGATCAAGTATCGAAGCAACCTTCGCAACCATCGGAAAACGATTCACCTATGGCGGAGATACCGGAAAAGATCAGAGAGTATATTATTTCAATACAAAAGAGCTGATCGATAACAAGTTCGGAACACCGAATCCGATTCCGTTCCGTGTAGTAGATTCCAAGATCGGACTGGATGTGGACGTGGCAGTACGTTGCTCCGGTGTATATTCTTACCGTATCGCGGATCCGCTTCTGTTCTACAGCAACGTATGTGGAAATGTAGAGGATGAGTATAGAAGAGAAGAGCTGGAAAGTCAGCTGAAAACAGAATTTATCAGTGCACTTCAGCCGGCATTTGGAAAATTATCTGATCTGGAATTACGTCCGAATCAGATTGTCACTCATAATACAGAACTGGAAAATGCCATGAATGAATCTCTGTCCGCCAAGTGGGGACAGCTTCGTGGTCTGCAGGTAGTAAGTATCGCTCTGGGTTCCGTAACTTTACCGGAAGAAGATGCGGAGATGATCAAACAGGCACAGCGTACCGCGATCATGAGAGATCCTACCATGGCAGCAGCTACTATGGTTGGAGCACAGGCAGACGCCATGAAAGCAGCAGCATCCAATGAAGCAGGTGCAATGACAGGGTTTATGGGAATGGGCATGGCCATGAACGCAGGAGGCGGCGGTATGAATCCGCAGAATCTGTTCGCTATGGGTCAGCAGCAGGAAGAAGCCAGACGTCAGGAAGAAGCACAGAAAAAAGCCCAGGAAGAAGAGATCCGCAGACAGGTAGAAGAAAGACTCCGTGCAGAAGCAGCGCAGCAGCAGGCAGCAGCAGCTACAGCACCGGTAACAACACCCGAAGCAGACACCTGGACCTGCAGCTGTGGAAATGTAGTAAGCGGAAAGTTCTGTCCGGAATGTGGTTCCAAGAAACCGGAACCAAAACCTGTAGAAGGATGGAAATGTGCATGTGGCAATATTGCCACAGGAAAATTCTGTCCGGAATGCGGAGCACCGAAGCCGGCAGAAGAAAAACCAGCAGAACCGGAAGGATGGACCTGTTCTTGCGGAACTGTCAATCAGGGCAAATTCTGTATGAACTGTGGAGCAAAGAAACCGGCGGATGCACCGTTATATCGCTGTGATAAATGTGGATGGACTCCGGAAGATCCGAAAAATCCACCGCGTTTTTGTCCGGAATGCGGAGATCCTTTTAACGAATCTGATATTCAGTAATCCGGAAGGGAGGAAGAGGTATGGGTTTATTTGATAAAAAAGTATGTGATATTTGTGGTGAGAAGATTGGTCTGTTAGGAAACAGAAAACTGGATGACGGCAATCTGTGTAAGGATTGTGCAAAAAAACTGTCTCCCTGGTTTGAGGAGCGTCGCCACAGTACAGTAGAAGATATTAAGAAACAGCTGGCATACAGAGAACAGAACAAAGAGGCAGTTCGTAATTTCCGTGTGACCAGAGATCTGAAAGCAGACAATAATTACCATGTATTTATTGATGATAACCATCAGAAATTTGCGATTGGCACCAAGATGGATGTAGAGACCAATCCGGATATTCTGGATCTTTCTCAGGTTACAAGCTGTCGCATGGATGTGGAACAGGATCGTACAGAAGAACAGTATCGGGATCAGAATGGCGAGATGAGAGATTATGTGCCTCCAAGATACAAATATTCTTACAAATATAAAATGATGATCGGTATCAACAGCCCCTGGTTTGACGATATGGATTTCCAGTTACATAATTTCGACATCGATGCAAATGACCGTGGAAAGATCATGGCAGTAGAGCAGATCGGTAATCAGATCATCGCAGCACTCTCCGGCGGCAATATGGCAGGCAACATGAACACTGGAATGTACGGTCAGCAGACGGGAATGATGGGAAATACCCCAATGCACGGCAATCAGCAGCCGGGAATGATGAATCAGGGCGCATATGGCCAACAGGGCAATATGAATGCCGCTATATATGGCCAGCAGGCAGGAATGATGAACCAGGGAGCATACGGCCAGCAGCCGGGAATGATGAATCAGGGAGCGTACGGCCAGCAGCCGGGCATGATGAACCAGGGAGCATACGGCCAGCAGCCGGGTATGATGAATCAGGGCATGTATAGCCAGCAGCCGGGCATGATGAACCAGGGAATGTACGGCCAGCAGCCAGGAATGATGAATCAGGGCAACTATGATCCGCGAGCAGGTGTTCCAAATCAGGATTACAGCCAGCCTGTACAGGGAAATCCTGCAGCAGCCGGTGGTGCCTGGGTATGCAGCTGTGGCGCATCCAACACAGGAAGATTCTGCGAATTCTGTGGACAGCCAAAACCAAATCAGTAATCTAAGCCGGTGTGTCTGTCCGCATAATATGCGGTCGACATTATACAAAAATATCTGAGCTACTGTCCCCGGAAAACTTTTTCGGGGACAGAGCATAAAAAGGAGGGAGAGGGTGAGCTATGGCAGATATGATGGAGTACAAATGCCCTTCTTGTGGCGGAGCCATGGAGTTTGACAGTACGACTCAGAAAATGAAATGTCCCTACTGTGATACGGAAATGGAAGTAGCCCAGTATCAGCAGATGCAGGAGAAAGCCGAAGGAAATGCCGGTGGCAATCAGGGTGGCGATGCCGGAGGAAACAATGAAAACTGGTCTGATATGGGCAACAATCAATGGATGGAAGGCGAGACAGACGGAATCAGGGTCTATGTCTGTCAGTCCTGTGGAGGAGAGATCGTTGCAGATGCCAATACCGGCGCAACAAGCTGTCCGTTCTGTGGAAACAGGGTTGTCATGAAAGGACAGTTTGCCGGAGATCTGAAACCAGATTATATCATTCCGTTTAAGAAAGATAAAAAAGCGGCAAAGGCAGCTTATTTCAACCATCTGAAAGGGAAAAAATACCTTCCAAAGGTATTTAAAAAAGAAAATCATGTGGATGAGATGAAAGGTGTCTATGTTCCTTTCTGGATCTTTGATGTAGATGCGGATGGAAGTGTCGCATATAACGGTGAGCGTATCACTAAGTGGAGAAATGGAGACACAGAGTACACAAAAACCGAAATGTATTCCATGCAGCGTGGAGGAAATCTGAGTTTCGCCCGCGTTCCGGCAGACGGATCCAGGAAAATGGATGATGCTTTGATGGAATCCATAGAGCCTTTTGAATTCCGCGAGGCGGTTCCTTTTCAGGCGGCTTACCTTGCGGGATATATGGCAGATCGATACGATATGGACATGGAAGAACGTATGGAACGTGCCAGGGAGCGAGTGAAAAAAGCTACAGAAGATGCATTTCGAAAGACCCTGCCTCATATGGACCGTGTGACGGTGGCCAGCAGTAATGTAAATGTATGCAATGCCAGATACTGGTATGTACTGTATCCGGTATGGATCCTGAACACTACCTGGAATGGTGAAAAATTTACCTTCGCCATGAATGGACAGAGCGGAAAACTGGTAGGCAACCTGCCGATGGACAAAAAGAAGTTCTGGATCGGCGTATCGGTTCGCGGCGGTATCATCGGACTTGTGATCTATTTGTTACTTTGGATCATTGCACTGATGTAAGAAGGAGGGTGAGAATATGAAGCACAAATTAAAAATTACGATACTCTCCATTTTATTCGGATTGCTCTTCGGCATACCTGTATATGCAGACAGTAATACCTATATCATTGATCAGAGCGATGTGTTGGGGGAATATATTTCGACGCTGAACGAAAAAGCAGAAACAATATCGGAAGAAGCGGGACTTCGCATTACCTGTATGATCACTAACACCACGGAGGGCATGGGAACTCCGGCGGTATCTGAGCAGGTGTACAAGGGACTGTTTGCCGATGATCCGGGCTTTATGCTGATCTACAGTATCGATGATCAGGAATGGTTTATCTACAGCTCAGGAATGGAGTCAGCTCCACTGACGGAGGAACAGGAAAATGAACTCTGGAACGAATTTGCCATTCAGGATTATTATGTGGATTGTGTAGATGCTTATCTGGATGCGGCAGCTGCTATCTGCAGCGTGGATTCTCAGGGAGTGGCAGAACCGGCTGCTGCAGACAGCCAGGGCGATGACCAGACGGCAGGTGCCGATACTTCGGAAACTACAGAAGCTTCCGGTTCGAACACTCAGGAAGCCGGCAGCGCGATTCCGCAAGAAAGACAGCTTCCGCTGCTTGTGGATGATGCAGGTCTGCTGACTGAGGAAGAAGCAGATGCCCTGCTGGATAAACTGGAGGAAATCAGTGAAAGACAGGAATGTGAAGTGGCAGTAGTCACCGTGGATTCCCTGGAAGGAAAGACTTCACAGGATTATGCAGACGATTTCTATGATTATAACGGCTACGGATACGGAAAAAACGATGACGGTATCCTGTTGCTGATCAGTATGGAAGACAGAGACTATGCTATCACTACTTATGGTTTTGGTATCACAGCATTTACCGATGCAGGTCTGCAATATGTGGTAAATGATTTCAAACCTGCATTAAGTGGCGGAAGGTATGGAGATGCCTTCAACGACTTTGCAGACTGCTGTGATAAGTTCCTCACCCAGGCCCATACGGGAGAACCATATGATGGGGATAATATGCCAAAAGGGACAGTCCATCCCGTATATATCCCCATCTCCCTTTTATTTGGTTTCCTGATTTCTTTACTGATAGGAAGATCGAAGAGTGCAAAACTGAAAAGTGTACGGAAAAAAGAATCAGCAGCGGATTACCAGGTGGCAGGAAGTATGCGCCTGTATCAGAATTCGGATGTGCTGGTTGCATCCAACGTGACATCCAGAGTGGTATCCAGCTCCAGCGGAAGTTCATCCGGCGGAAGCTCCACACACACAAGCTCTTCCGGAAGAAGCCACGGAGGAACATCCGGAAAGTTCTGATGGATGGAAACAATCGACAGCCAATATGAAAAAGGAAAAAGACGAATCATACATTTCCAGTAGATTCGTCTTTTTCGTGCATGCAGATTGCGGGAATGATTTTTCAGACACGCTCTAAAGTACGTACATCTGGATAAACATTTGGTGTGTATGATAATACAGGCATTTACCAATGGATCATTGGGAAAGCTGTAAGAGAAAAAGTAGCAGAGAAATGCACAGAGCGTTTGACAGTAATGCCGGGAAAGGGTAGAATAAAATAATGTGCGGTTGAAAGAATAGTACTTCACAAACATGGAAGAAATGGAGAAAAAATTATGGCATATTATCTCGTAGATTATGAAAATGTAAAAGCTGACGGAATGTACGGGGTGGATCAGCTTGGCAAGAAGGATTGTGTGTGTATTTTCTACAGTGAAAACGCATCCACACTTACCTTCGGTCTTCACGAAAAACTGAATCAGACAAAAGGAAAGATCGTATTACAAAAAGTTGAAGTCGGTGTGAAAAATGCATTGGATTTTCAATTGTCCACATATCTGGGATATCTGATCAGTGAAAATGAAGGTAAAAACGAGACATATTATATTGTGTCTGAGGATAAAGGTCTTGCGATTCTGACAGGTTACTGGGCAGAACGTGGAGAAAATGTGAAGACTGCGTCAGATATTGCAACAGCAAAGGAAGATCTGGAAGAGGAAAAACCTTCAAAAACAGAAAAAAAAGAAAAAAAAGAAAAACCAGAAAAAATGGAAAAAGCGGAAAAGGAATCCGGTGAAGAGAGAGAAAAACCTGATCAGCAAAAGAAATTCCATGGAAAAAAACAGCAGAAGGGAAATGCACATCCTGTGCAGGCAACAAGACTGCAGGTACACACAAGAAAACAGGAAACAAAATCACAGAATCCGGCGCAGCAGAAACCGGATGCGGAAAACACAGAGATTCCGGTGGCAGAAAAGGTGCTGACAGAAGAGAAACAGGAACAGCAGGTAAAAGAAGTTGCAGTCCGTCAGGAGAATAACGGTGCAGAAATCAGAAAACCGGAACATCGCAAATACAGAAAATACCACAATTACCGGAAGTATCCGCAGAAAAACAGAAAAACACAGGAATCTTCTAAGGTAATCCGTCCAATCCTCTCAGCAGGAGAATAAAAAAAGAAAAGGATAAGTCATATGATAGCGATAATTGAAAAAGTATATCAGTTTTTATGGGGTGACTGGATCGTGCTTCCGCTTCCGGGAGGAAGTTCTTTTCGGCTTTCCCTGCTCGTACTGATACTGATTCCGGCAGGAATCTGGTTTACGATCCGGACGAGATTTCTTCCCATCCGTCTGTTTCCGGACATGCTGCATACATTGTTTGAAAAAAAGGGAAAGGCGGAAGGGGAGAGCCATAACAGTACATTGTCGGCATTACAGACACTGATCGTCTCTACCGCTACACGTGTCGGTATGGGAAACCTAGTCGGTGTGGTTGCGGCAATTTCCGCCGGAGGAGCGGGTGCGGTTTTCTGGATGTGGGTGACGGCACTCATCGGCTCGTCCACGGCCTTTGTGGAAGCAACTCTTGCACAGATCTATAAAGAAAAAGACCCGGTATATGGTGGCTACCGTGGTGGACCGGCCTATTACATGCACAGATTTATACAGGAAAAGCGGGGAGGAAAAAAGAAACGTTATGTGGGAATATCCGTTCTCTTTGCAATCTCAGGACTGATCTGCTGGTGTGGAATCAGTCAGGTTATCAGCAATTCCGTGACTTCTGCATTCCACAATGCCTTTCACATTCCGCCAATCTATACCACAGTGGTTCTGGTAGCACTTGCGGCAGTGATCATTTTTCGAAAAACTGCAACGGTAAAAGTGCTTGATGTGCTGGTACCGGTTATGGCAGGATGTTATTTTCTGATTACTGTGATTTTGATCTGTATGAATTTTTCTGCCCTTCCGGGAGTGTTTTCCAGAATCTTTGAGGAAGCGTTTGGTATTCGTCAGGCAGTGGCAGGAGGACTTGGTACGGTGGTGATGAATGGTGTGAAACGTGGTTTGTTTTCCAACGAAGCCGGTTCCGGCTCAGCCCCCTGTGCGGCAGCGGCAGCAGAAAGCGATCAACCGGTAAAACTTGGGTTGACCCAGGCACTGGGAGTTTTTATTGATACGATCGTGATCTGCAGCTGTACGGCGATGATCATGCTTCTGACGCCGGAAAGCCTGACCGAAGGGGCGGTAGGAATGGAACTTTTACAGGCAGCAATGGGCTACCATCTGGGACAGTTTGGTGTGATTTTCATTGCAGCGACACTCTGGCTGTTCAGTTTCTCCACTTTTCTCGGTATTTTATATTATGCAAGATCAAATATATCATATCTGTTTGGAGATGGAATGCTGCCGCAGAATCTCTATAAAGTACTTGCATTGGTGATGATGTTTATCGGCGGACTGGCAGCATACACGGTGGTGTGGGATCTTGGAGACGTCGGCGTGGGTCTGATGACCGTGTTTAATATTATTATGCTTTATCCGATGTCCGGAATCGCCATGAAGGCACTGAAATCTTATGAAACAGAGAAGAAAAACAGAAAAAAAGGATAAAAAACACAAGATATGGAAATTGTTCCTGAATAAATACAATATCTGCCAAAAATTGTACAAAATTGCATACATGCCTATATTTCATGGATTTGGGATTATTTTCTATTTGTTTTTTGAAAAAAGTGATGTTATACTACACCTGACAAAAAGATAACAATGTAAATACACACAAACACAGGAGGATATGCAATGGCTAAGTTTGAACAGTGGGAAGGCTTCCAGGGTAAAAACTGGGTTAATTCCGTAGATGTACGTGACTTCATTCAGTGCAACTACACACCATATGACGGAGATGAAACTTTCCTGGAGGGACCTACAGAGGCAACAGATAAACTGTGGGGAAAACTGCAGGAGCTGCAGAAAGAAGAACGTGCAAAAGGCGGCGTTCTGGATATGGAAACAGAAGTAGTTTCCGGTATCACAGCATATGGCCCGGGATATATCGATGAAAGCATGAAAGATCTGGAAGCAGTCGTTGGTCTGCAGACAGACAAACCGCTGAAGAGAGCATTCATGCCTTACGGTGGAATCAAGATGGCTGAGAAAGCCTGCACAACACACGGATATACACCGAGTGAGAAACTGCATGAAATCTTCACAAAATATCATAAAACACATAACCAGGGTGTATTCGATATCTATACTGACGAGATGAAAGTTGCCCGTCACAATAAAATCATTACCGGTCTGCCGGATACTTACGGTCGTGGACGTATCGTAGGCGATTACCGTCGTGTAGCTCTGTACGGTATCGATTTCCTGCTGGAGAAAAAACACTACGATATGAAACGTTACGAAAGACATGGAATGAAAGGAACTGATTTCCGTCTTCGTGAAGAACTTGCAGATCAGATGAAAGCTCTGAACGAAATGAAAGAAATGGCTGCATCTTACGGCTTCGATATTTCCGTACCGGCGAAAAACGCAAAAGAAGCAGCACAGTGGCTGTACTTCGGATATTTGGCAGCAATCAAGACTCAGAACGGAGCAGCAATGAGTGTTGGTCGTGTATCCACATTCCTGGATATCTATATCGAGAGAGACCTGAAAGCAGGCGTTCTGACAGAGAAAGAAGCACAGGAACTGATTGACCATATGGTTATGAAATTCAGAATGGTAAAATTCGCAAGAATTACTTCCTATACAGAACTGTTCTCCGGTGACCCGGTATGGGCTACTCTGGAAGTTGGTGGTATGGGACAGGACGGACGTTCCATGGTAACAAAGAACGATTACCGTTTCCTGCATACTCTGGAAAACATGGGACCGTCTCCGGAACCGAATCTGACTGTACTGTATTCTTCCAGACTGCCGGAAAGCTTCAAAGATTATGCAGCTAAGATTTCTGTAACAACAAGTTCTATCCAGTACGAAAATGACGATGTTATGCGTCCGGTATGGGGCGATGATTACAGCATCTGCTGCTGTGTATCCGCTACTCAGACCGGTAAAGAGATCCAGTTCTTCGGTGCACGTGCGAACCTGGCAAAATGCTTACTGTACGCAATCAACGGTGGTATCGATGAGAAGACAAAAGTTCAGGTAGGACCTGCTTACAGACCGATCACAGCTGAATATCTGGATTATGACGAAGTAATGAAACATTACGACACCATGATGGACTGGCTGGCTAAACTGTATGTAGATACTCTGAACATGATTCACTACATGCATGACAAATATTACTACGAAGCAGCAGAGATGGCTCTGATCGATACAGATGTAAGACGTACATTTGCTACCGGTATCGCTGGTTTCTCTCACGTAGTAGACTCTCTGAGTGCTATCAAATATGCAAAAGTTAAAGCAATCCGTGATGAAGACGGTGTGGTAGTTGATTTCGAAACAGAAGGCGAATTCCCAAGATACGGTAATGATGATGACCGTGCAGACGATATCGCTATCTGGCTGCTGAAAACATTCATGCACAAACTGAACAAATGCCATACATACAGAGATTCTGAGCCGACAACATCTATCCTGACTATTACATCCAACGTAGTATACGGTAAAGCTACCGGTACTCTGCCGGATGGAAGAAAACTGGGCGAGCCTCTGGCACCAGGAGCTAACCCATCTTACGGTGCAGAAAAGAGTGGTCTGCTGGCTTCTCTGAACTCTGTTGCTAAGCTGCCATACGAACTGGCACTGGATGGTATCTCCAATACACAGACCATCAGCCCGAGTGCACTGGGACATGATGATGAAGAAAGAGTACACAACCTGGTACATATCCTGGATGGTTACTTCGATCAGGGTGCACACCACCTGAACGTAAACGTATTCGGTACAGAAAAACTGATCGATGCTATGGAACATCCGGAGAAACCGGAATACGCAAACTTCACAATCCGTGTATCCGGATATGCTGTTAAGTTCATCGACCTGACTCGTGAACAGCAGCTGGATGTTATCGCAAGAACCTGCCACAAAACAATGTAATTTGTCTGACAGATTCAGGTGAATAAACAGTAATATAAAATAAAATCGTTTGGCGGTGCAGTGAAAAACTGTATCGCCAAATGTTTTCTATGATAAAATATAAAAGAAAAAGAAAAATGGAGGAGCTTATGTCAGAAGAAAAGAAAGAACTGACAGGATATATTCATTCACTGGAAAGTTTCGGTTCCGTAGACGGACCGGGAGTACGATATGTGATCTTTGTGTCCGGATGTGCGATGCGCTGCCAGTTTTGCCATAACCCGGATACCTGGGATATGAAAGTTGGAACGCCTTACACCGCAGATGAACTGCTGAAAAAAGCAGTCCGCTACAAAGGATACTGGGGAAAAGAAGGCGGAATCACCGTCTCCGGCGGCGAACCGATGCTGCAGATCGATTTTCTGACAGAACTTTTCCGGAAAGCCAAAGCCCAAGGCATCCACACCACACTGGATACCAGCGGCAACCCTTTTACCAGAGAGGGTGAGCGTTTTGAGAAGATCAGAAAACTTCTGAAAGTGACCGATCTTGTGATGCTGGATATCAAACACATCGATGATGAACAGCATAAGATTCTCACCGGTCAGACCAACCGGAACATTCTGGATATGGCAAGATACCTCGATGAGATCGGAAAACCGATGTGGATCCGCCACGTGTTAGTGCCGGAGCGAAGCGACAAAGACGAATATCTGACCCGTCTGGATGCATTTATCCAGTCTCTTCACAATGTACAGAAAGTAGAAGTACTGCCGTATCACACACTGGGCGCGTACAAATGGAAAGAACTCGGTTATGAGTATCCGCTGGAAGGCATCGACCCGCCAACCCAGGAGAGAATCAAAAATGCAAATCTGCTGCTGCATACAGGAGCGCGGGTTTAAAGTGTTTACAGGGCACATTACAATAGGAAATGTCATGAAAAAAGCAAAGCATTTTTCATGACATTTTTTTCTTTACCCTTTCTGCATTTTCATGTATACTGTTTATGATAGGTGAATTATGTCCAATATTGTAAACATCAAGAATAAAGAGGTGATTGAAATACATGATTAAAATAAAAGAATACGTGATGGCAGAAAGCCTGGAGCAGGCGTATGAATTGAATCAGAAGAAGCGAAACTGTATCATTGGAGGCATGCTGTGGCTGAAGATGGGAAACCGGATGGTTCCGACAGCCATCGATCTGTCCAATCTGGGATTGAATACCATCGAGGAAAATGAGGAAGAATTTTCCATTGGTTGTATGACAACTCTGCGGCAGCTGGAGCAGCACGAGGGACTGAATAGCTACACAAACGGTGCAGTCAGTGAGAGTGTAAGAAGTATAGTCGGTGTACAGTTCCGGAATCTGGCAACCGTTGGTGGAAGTATTTTCGGAAGATTTGGCTTCTCGGATGTACTGACCTGTTTTCTGGCACTGGATACCTGGGTGGAACTGTACAAAGGCGGCTGCATCCCACTTGCCGAATTTGCCAGGCAGAAACCGGACCGGGATATTCTGGTGCGCCTGATTGTGAAAAAACATGAGGATAAAAGTGTCTATCTGTCTCACAGAAATTCAAAAACAGATTTTCCGGTACTGACCTGTGGTATTTCGTTACGTGATGGACAGGTCTATACGGCAGTCGGTGCCCGTCCGTCGAGAGCAGTCTGTCTGTGTGTGTCAGAGGCTGACTGGAAGAAAAAGGGCAGTGAAGCACTGGCCGGAGAACTGGCTGCGCAGTTTCCGACAGAAGGTAATATGCGTGCGGGAAAAGAATTCCGAAGCCATCTGGCAGAAGTTCTGATCGGCAGAGGGCTCAAACAGATAGAAAAGATGCAGGAGGTATAACGGTATGAAGATCCAGATGACGTTAAATGGTAAAAAAATCACAGAAGAGATTCAGCCGGGGATGCTCCTGCTGGATTTTGTGCGTGCCCATGGGTGTAAAAGTGTGAAAAGAGGATGTGAGACGGCAAACTGCGGGTTGTGTACAGTATTTGTAGATGATAAACCGGTACTTTCCTGCTCCACTCTGGTGGCGAGAGTATCCGGCCATAAAGTAGATACTCTGGAAGGACTGCAGGAGGAAGCGGCGGAGTTCGGTGCATTTATCGCCAATCAGGGAGCAGAACAGTGCGGTTTCTGTAATCCGGGCATGATCATGAACGCACTGGCACTGTTTCGTGAGAATCCGGATCCATCCGAGGAAGAAATAAAAGAATACCTGGCAGGAAATCTATGCCGTTGTTCCGGATACGAAGGGCAGCTCCGGGGAATCCAGCAGTTTCTTGCTTATAAAAAAGAGAAAGAAGGTGCAGTATGCAGGTAGTAGGACAACCGGTGATGAAAAAAGATGCAATGGCGTTGGTAACAGGAAAACCGGTCTTTACACAGGATGTGGCTCCGGCTGACTGTCTGGTGGTAAAAGTACTTCGAAGCCCGCATGCCAACGCAAATATTCTGTCAATAAAAACAGATGCAGCAAAGAAGGTTCCGGGAATCGAAGCTGTGTATACCTGGGAAGATGTACCAACCCAGCGTTTTACCATGGCCGGACAGACATATCCGGAGCCAAGTCCCTATGACCGTCAGATCCTGGATCAGCATGTACGCTATGTGGGGGATCCGGTGGCCATCGTAGCGGGAGAGAATGAGGAGTGCGTAGACAAAGCACTGAAAATCATTAAAGTACAGTACGAAGTTCTACCGGCCATTCTGGATTTTCACAAAGCCAAAGATAATGAGATTCTGGTTCACCCGGAAGAAAACTGGAAAGCATTATGTCCGGTGGGAGCAGATAATAAGCGCAATCTGGTGGCAACAGGAACCAGCGGTTACGGGGATGTGGAAGCCGTTTTCAAAGACTGTGAAGTGATGGTGGAAGAGACCTATCATGTAAAAGCAGATCAGCAGGCGATGATGGAGACTTTCCGTACCTGCTGCTTTATGGATGCTTATGGCAGACTGAATGTGGTGAGTTCCACGCAGATCGTTTTTCATGTACGAAGGATCCTGTCCAATGCCCTGGGAATACCAAAATCAAAGATACGTGTCAGCAAACCGAGAATCGGTGGTGGATTCGGGGCAAAACAGTCGGTGGTAGCGGAAGTTTTCCCGGCTTTTGTCACCTGGAAGACCGGAAAACCGTCTATGATCATTTACAGCAGACAGGAATCCCAGACCGCATCTTCCCCACGGCATGAGATGGAAGTGACCGTACGGCTGGGAGCAATGAAAAATGGTAAGATCCGTGCTATCGATGTATATACGTTATCCAATTCCGGTGCGTATGGGGAACATGGTCCGACAACGGTTGGCCTGTCCGGACACAAATCCATTCCGTTATACGAAGGATCTCTGGAGGCTCATCGTTTTTCCTATGACGTAGTTTACAGTAATGTGATGTCTGCAGGTGCATACCGTGGATACGGAGCAACTCAGGGGCAGTTTGCGGTAGAATCCGCAGTCAATCAGCTGGCGGCAAAGATCGGCATGGATCCTCTGAAGGTTCGTGAGATGAACATGGTACGTGAAGGGGTGCAGATGCATTCTTATTACGATGAGGTAAGTAACAGCTGTGCACTGGATCGTTGTCTGGAGCGTGCAGCAAAGATGATCGGCTGGGAAGACAAATATCCGGCAAGAGATATGGGAAACGGTAAAGTGCGAAGCGTGGGAATGGCCATGTCCATGCAGGGTTCCGGTATCTCCGGTGTGGATGTGGGGTCTGCGGATATCAAACTGAACGAAGACGGTATCTACACCCTTGCAATCGGTGCGGCAGATATGGGAACCGGCTGTGATACGATTCTGGCACAGATGGTAGCAGAATGTATGATGTGCCCGATTGAAAATGTGATCGTCAGCGGTGCGGATACGGATACATCTCCGTATGATTCCGGATCTTATGCATCCAGTACCACGTATATTACCGGACGTGCGGTAGAAAAGGCCTGCAGAAAATTACAGGAACGGATCGTGCAGGAAGCTGCAAAGATCCTGAACTGTGAAAGTGAGGAACTGGAATTCGCCGGAGACAGTGTAAAACGTCTGGCTACCGGTGAGGAAGTTTCTCTTACCCAGATCGGTACCAGTTCCATGTGCGGAAGTATCAATGCCCTGGAAGCTGTGGAAGACAGCAGCTCACCGGTGTCCCCGCCTCCGTTTATGGCAGGTATGGTAGAGATTGAACTGGATAAAGAGACTGGTCATGTAGAGGTTCTTGATTATGTGGCAGTTGTGGACTGTGGTACGGTCATCAATCCGAATCTGGCACGGGTTCAGGTGGAAGGAGGCATTGTACAGGGAATCGGTATGGCACTGTATGAGAATATTCAGTACAGCCCGAAAGGACAGCTGAGAAATAATTCCTTAATGCAGTATAAAGTTCCGACCCGTCTGGATATGGGAAAACTGCGTGTGGAGTTTGAGAGCAGTTACGAACCGACAGGACCGTTCGGGGCCAAATCCATCGGTGAGATTGTTATTAATACGCCATCACCGGCACTGGCGCATGCAATCTATAATGCAACCGGTCTGTGGTTCCGGGAACTGCCGATCACAAGCGAAAAGATTGCGATGGGACTCTTGAAAAAATGAGAATTCGAATGATTTATATGGCGGCTGGAAACAGCCGCCGTTTTGGCAGTAATAAACTATTTTATCCGATCGATGGGAAACCGATGTACCGGCATGTCCTTGAACGGCTGGCTGCAATATGCGAACGGCACAGTGACTGGGAAATTGTGCTGGTCAGCCAGTATGAAGAACTTCTGGAACAGGGAAGAACATTTGCCCACCGGACAGTATTTTCACCGGAAAGCAGGGACGGTGCGTCCTGGACTATAAAAAACGGGCTGAAGGAAGCAGACGATACGGAAGCATTTGTATTTTTTACAGCAGATCAGCCCTGGCTTCGCGAGAAAACTATGGAAGGATTTGTCTGCGAAATGGAAAAACAGCATGCAGACCTGGGCAGTGTCTGTCAGGGTGAAACGCCCGGTAATCCGGTCTGGTTTTCCAGAAAATATCTTCCTGATCTCAGGGCACTCTCTGGAGATCAGGGAGGGAGAAAGATCCTGAAAAAGCATCCGGAAGAGATTCGCTGGTATCCGGTAGCACATGCCAAAGAACTGGAAGATGTGGATTATAATTTTGATAATAATTTGATTGTACCGGACGGGGCATGCTGATATAATAAGGGGGACGCGAAAAGATAAAACATAAAAGGAGATATCCATGAAAAATGAATTGTTTTCCATTGGTCCGATCACAATCTACGGATATGGACTGATGATTGCCATCGGTGTGCTGGCGGCATACTTCAGTGCCACGTACCGGTCGAAAAAATATGCGCTGGATCCGGACAAAGTCTTCTATGTGACGGTCTGGGCGGTGATCGGTGGATTTGGAGGAGCAAAGCTTCTATATCTGATCACGCAACTTCCGGCGATTCTTAAAGATCCTTCCCTTTTGAAAGATGCGCGGAACGGTTTTGTGGTTTATGGAGGAATCATCGGAGGAATCCTTGCCGCATGGCTCTACTGTAAGGTGGCAAAACTGAAATTTATGAAATATTTCGATCTGGTTATGCCGTCGGTGGCACTGGCACAGGGATTTGGAAGAATCGGGTGTTTTCTGGCAGGATGTTGCTATGGAAAAGAGACGAACAGTGCATTTCATATTATTTTCCACGATTCTGCTTATGCGCCGAACAACGTGCCGTTGATTCCGACTCAGCTGATCTCCAGCGGGCTGGATTTTCTGAACTGCATCTTCCTGATGTGGTTTGCAGGAAAGAAAAAAGGTGACGGACAGGTGGCAGGGCTGTATCTGGTTTGTTATAGTGTGGGAAGATTTGTCCTGGAATTCTTCCGTGGGGATCTGGAAAGGGGAAATGTGGGAAGTCTGTCCACATCCCAGTTTATCGCTATTTTCACTGCGATTGCCGGCGTGGTACTGTTTTTCTGGTTTGGAAAGAAAAAGGCACAGGGGCCGGAAAAGAATATACAGGAAGAAAAGGTTGTGTAACTATTCAGCAGCCACTATCCCACGAGGTGTCTTGGCATGAATATGCCAAAATCCTGAGACATACAAGCAAAATGACATCACCGAAGGTAATTTTTAATGCAATTTTTCCTGTATCTGTGAAGGTACTGAACAGTTACAAGGTTACATAAGAGGAATCGGATACCTTCCGCAAATCGCTGGGATTGGATTTGCGGAAGGTATTACTTCTGAAAAACGTTTTGTAAAACAGGAAACCGGAAGAAAGGGAACGACAGGTCAGAAAGGAGACAGTATGGAAGAATCTTATGAAAGTTTTGCCGGTGTATACGATCTGTTCATGGATAATATTGATTATCCGGCATGGTGTACGTATCTGATCGGTATTTTAAAAGAATATGGAATAGAAGACGGACTGATCGCGGAGCTTGGCTGCGGTACCGGAAGTATGACAGAACTTCTGGCAGCTGAGGGGTACGATATGATCGGCATCGACAATTCCCCGGATATGCTGGAGGTCGCCCAGGAAAAACGGGTGGAATCCGGTCTGGATATTTTATATCTGATGCAGGATATGCGGGAATTTGAACTGTATGGAACGGTCAGGGCTGTTGTAAGTATCTGTGACTGTATGAATTATATTCTGGAGGAAGAAGATCTTCTGGAGGTCTTCTGTCTGGCCAACAATTATCTGGATCCGGGCGGAATCTTTGTCTTTGATATGAATACTCCGTACAAATACCGGGAGGTCATCGGCAATACGACGATTGCAGAAAACCGGGAAGAGGGAAGCTTTATCTGGGAAAACTGCTTTGATGAGGAATCACAGGTCAATGAATATGCATTGACATTATTTATTAAAGAAGAGGACGATCTTTACCGGAAGCACGAAGAATTCCATTACCAGAAGGCATATGAGCCGGAGAGAGTGAAAGAATTACTGGAGGAAGCAGGACTGAAAGTGGAAGCAATCTACGATGCATTTACCAGAGAACCGGTACGGGAAGACAGCGAGAGAATCTATTTTATTGCGAGAGAGTGTACAAAATAAAGAAATTGCAGAAAGTATGAAAACTTCCTGGAAGCAAGCATGCGTCAGATTTCTGAACTTTTGACCCTGGTATCATAATAATTATATGAAAGAAAAAGAAAGGAAACAGATATGAGTGATTATATTGTAAGAGCAACCGCAGCCGACGGACAGATCCGCGCCTTTGCGGCTAACACAAAAGATGTAGTGGAGACCGCAAGAAAGGATCATAATACCAGCCCTGTGGCAACCGCGGCTCTGGGACGTCTGTTGACCGGCGGTGCGATGATGGGAATCATGATGAAAGGGGACAAAGATGTCCTGACATTGCAGATCAAGTGTAGCGGACCGATCGGAGGTCTGACGGTGACTTCCGATTCTAAAGGAAGAGTAAAAGGTTATGTAAACCATCCAGAAGTCATGCTCCCGGCGAATGCACAGGGAAAACTGGATGTGGGCGGTGCGCTTGGTCTTGGTGTCTTAAGTGTAATTAAGGATCTGGGTCTGAAAGAGCCGTATGTGGGACAGACGGAATTAAAGACCGGTGAGATCGGAGATGATCTGACCTATTATTTTGCAAGCAGTGAGCAGGTGCCTTCCGCAGTAGGACTTGGCGTACTGATGGAGAAGGATAATACTGTCCGCCAGGCCGGTGGATTTATCGTGCAGCTGATGCCGAACGCAGAGGAAGAAGTGATTGAGAAACTGGAGAAAAATCTGGCACAGATCACTTCTGTTACCGAACTTCTGGATCAGGGTTATACACCGGAAATGCTGCTGGAAAAACTGCTTGGTGATATGGATCTGGAGATCAATGAGAAAGTGCCGACCAGTTTCTACTGCAACTGTGACAAAGTAAGGGTTGGAAAAGTATTGATCAGTCTGGGAGAAAAAGAACTGCAGGACATGATCGATGACGGTGAAAACATCGAACTGAATTGTCATTTCTGTAACACCAACTATACCTTCAGCGTAGAAGAACTGAAAGAACTGCTGGAACTTGCCAGAAAATAGGCGGAAAGGAAATATATGAGACACGGATTTATCAAAACAGCAGCCGGTACACCGAAGATTCAGGTGGCAGACTGTGTATACAATGCAGGGGAGATTCTGAAGCTGATCCGGCAGATGGAAACCGAGGGGGCAAAGATCATGGCATTTCCGGAGCTTTGTATCACCGGATATACCTGTCAGGATCTGTTCTGGCAGACATTGCTTCTGGACAGTGCGAGAGAGCAGCTGATATGGCTGGCAAAGGAGACCAGTCAGGTGGACGCGCTGATCATTGTAGGCCTTCCATGGGAATATAATGGAAAATTATATAATGTGGCAGCTGTCTTAAACAGAGGAACCATTCTTGGTCTGGTACCGAAGACGAATCTGCCAAATTACGCTGAATATTATGAGGCAAGGCATTTTACACCGGCGGATCAGGACTCCCATATGGTTAAAATTGACGGGGTGGAAGTACCATTTGGAACAAAACTTCTGTTTTCCTGCCCGCAGATGACAGGAATGAAAGTGGCTGTGGAGATCTGCGAGGATCTCTGGGTACCGAATCCGCCGAGCGTGGCTCATGCACTGGCAGGTGCGAATGTGATCATCAATCTGTCAGCAGGGGATGAAATCACCGGAAAAGATACCTACCGGAGAGAACTGGTAAAAGGACAGTCGGCGCGTCTGATCTGCGGTTATATCTACGCAACGGCCGGGGAGGGAGAATCTTCTACGGATCTGGTATTTGGCGGACACAATCTGATCTGTGAAAACGGCTCCATCTTAAAAGAGGCAAAACGTTTTATCAATCAGACAATCTACGGTGATCTGGATATCCGGCGTCTTGTAACCGAGCGAAGGAAAATGACAACTTATCCGCCGGCAGATACGGCCGGTTATCAGGAAATTATATTTACACTGGAGAAAGAAGAAACCAGACTGACCAGAACTTTTCCGAGAAAACCGTTTGTACCGTCCGGAAAAGAAGAAAGGGAAAAACGATGTGACGAGATTCTGACGATTCAGGCAATGGGACTGAAGAAACGTCTGGAACATACTCACAGCCAGAGCGCTGTTATCGGTATCTCCGGCGGACTTGATTCCACACTGGCACTGCTGGTGACAGCCAGAGCCTTTGATTTTCTTGGCATGCCAAGGGAAAAAATCACGGCAGTCACAATGCCGTGTTTCGGAACTACTGACAGAACGTATCGTAATGCCTGCGATCTTACCAAAAAACTTGGTGCGACCCTGCGGGAAGTAGATATCCGTGAAGCCGTAACCATTCATTTCAGGGACATCGGACATGATATGGAAAATCACGATGTGACATACGAAAACTGTCAGGCGAGAGAACGTACGCAGGTGATCATGGATATCGCGAATCAGGCGGGCGGTATGGTGATCGGAACAGGTGACTTGTCGGAACTGGCACTTGGATGGGCAACCTATAACGGAGATCATATGTCCATGTATGCGGTGAATACGTCAATTCCGAAGACACTGGTACGCCATCTGGTGCGGTATTATGCGGATACCTGTGGAGATGATCGCCTGTCCGAGATTCTGCTGGATATTCTGGATACGCCGGTAAGCCCGGAGCTGCTTCCACCAAAAGACGGCAAGATCGCACAGAAAACAGAAGATCTGGTGGGACCGTATGAACTGCATGATTTTTTCCTTTATTATATGCTTCGTGCAGGATATGAGCCGGATAAGATTTTCCGGATCGCAGTGCAGACTTTTGACGGTGTGTATGACCGGGAAGTAATCCTGAAATGGTTAAAGAATTTTTACCGGAGATTCTTTATGCAGCAGTTTAAGCGCTCCTGTCTGCCGGATGGACCGAAAGTCGGTACAGTAGCCGTATCGCCAAGAGGAGACCTGAGGATGTCCAGCGATTCCTGTGTGCGTATCTGGATGGATCAGGTGGAAAAACTGTCATAATAGGAAAACGGATGGATAACTTCTGAAAATGTATTTTGCAGTCAGTAAGAAGGGAAAGGAATAAGATGGCAGATGAAGGAAACGAGAGAACAGATGAAACGTCTGATGGAAAAGATACAGATGCCGGAAGAAGGAATTGCACAGCTTCTGGAGGCAAGAAAAGAACTGGAAGAAGCAGATCACTGGGATGTGATCGTACAGACGGCAGAGCAGGTGATGGCAGCAGACGGAGAACTTTCCGTTCTTACCCAGGCACTGGCAGATACAGAATCCAGAGAAGAAGCACTGGGAGTGAACCGCTATCTTCTGGATGCACTGATGTTATGGTGCTGCTGGGAAGAAGTGAAAGTGCGTTATGAAAAACAGGGACTGCCTGTGGAAATTTACTATAAGAGTCTGGAAGATATGAAGTGGAAAATGCTGGAGTGTTATGAGATTCATGGCGTATACGGCAATTTTGTAGGTCACTGGTATGACGGATTCTTCAATCTGACCAGATTCGGACTGGGACGTCTGCAGTTTGAACTGCGCCCGTTTGAGGGAAAGAAAGACTGTGGACTGGATGGTGTAAGGATTCATCCCGGGGATACTGTCATTAATATGCATATTCCATCCGCAGGTCCGATGAAACCGGAGCTTCTGGAGGATGCCTTTGCACGGGCAGAAGCATTTTTCAAAGACTACTTTCCGAAAGACTACAGGGTGTTTGGTGTGGAATCCTGGCTGATCGATCCGGATCTGGTACAGATTCTTCCGGAAGGGAATATGAAAGCGTATGCCAGGCGTTTTCATTTGATTGACACAGAAAAAAGTGATGAGATTTTCCCAGATGGCTGGAGAGTATTTGGTGCAGAATGGAAGAAGAAACCGGAAGAATTGCCCCGGAAGACCGGGCTGCAGAGAGCAATTGCAGACTATCTGCAGCAGGGAGGCAGACTGGGAAGCGGCTATGGCATATTTATCCGGAAATAATAACGGGATGGAAGCTATTGCTGCAGAACAGAAGCTTTGGCAAGGGCACTTTTGATGGCTTCTAAAAGCAACATGGAAGTATATTTGTTATCGTCTTCGTAGGTGATATCTTCCAGAGACTGTTTTTCATAAATCTGGGAGGCGAGTTCTTCGAGTGCTGGTTCCATCAGTGGATACATGGCAGCGGTGGATTCACTTAAGTTTACCAGTTCGATGGAATTGATGTGGTTGCTGTCTACAGTTACCTGCACATCGAAGGTATTGTCATTCAGTTCAATGGCGGTGCTATAGACGCCCGGAAGATATTGCCCGGTGAGGGCAGAAGTTGTCTGAACAGAGGAAGCGGTTTCTTTGTCTTTTGATGGTCCGAACATGATCAAAAGCAGAATGATCATCAGGAGACCGAGTAGGAGAAAGATAGCGGTATAGATCACTTCTTTCATATGTAGTACAACAATCCTGGTTTTGGAACTCATAGTACACACTCCTTTTCCGATGCTTTTCTATAGTGTATGAGAAATGATGTGATTTTATGAAATATGGGCTTCCGGAAAATTGAATGGGAAACTTTCAGTAGTACAAGAAGAAACAGGGGGAAGAAACGATGGGAATGGATGCCTGTATGCTGTGTCCGAGAATGTGCGGCGTAGACCGGGAGTCCGGAGAGAAAGGTTATTGCGGAATGGACGGAAAACTGCGGGCGGCGAGGGCTGCACTTCATATGTGGGAAGAACCCTGTATCTCAGGAACACGGGGATCTGGTGCTGTATTTTTTTCCGGCTGCAGTCTGCGGTGTATTTTCTGCCAGAATTATGAAATCGCACAAGGAAACTGTGCCAGGGAGATTTCCGGGGATCGTCTCAGTGAGATTTTTCTGGAACTTCAGGAACAGGGAGCAGCGAATATCAATCTGGTAACGGCGACACATTTTGCACCGGCTGTGATCGGAGCTCTGAAAAAGGCAAAAGCACAGGGAATGTATCTGCCGGTGATCTACAATTCCAGTGGTTATGAACGGGTGGAAACGGTGCAGATGCTTGAAGAAGTCGTGGACGTGTGGCTGCCCGATTTTAAATATATGGATCCGGAGCTTGCCTTTGCCTGTTCGAAAGCGAAAGATTATCCGGAAGTTGCGGTGGCAGCGATCCGGGAGATGATGTTGGCCGGAGAAAGGTGCGAATACGATGACAACGGTTATATTCAGAAAGGTGTGATCGTCCGCCATCTGATCCTGCCGGGCCATACGAAAAATTCCATAGCAGTGCTTGATGAGTTATATGAAACATATGGAAAGAACCTGACCATCAGTCTGATGAATCAGTATACCCCACTTCCTCAGGTGCGTGATGTCCCGGATCTGAACCGGAGAGTGACAAAACGGGAGTATGAAAAGGTACTTGATCATGCACTGGATCTTGGTATTACACAGGGGTTTTTTCAGGAAGGCGGGACAGCAAAAGAAAGTTTCATTCCACTTTTTGACTATGAAGGGTTATAATGCAATCAAACAGAACGGGAAGCTACATATTCCGTGTGAACCAATCAGAAAAATGTAAAACACAGTTACGACCCCTGCCGGTAAAAAGACAGGGGTCGAACTGTCAGAGAGAAGAAGACAGACGAAAAGATGCTGAGCGCAGGCAGAAACAGGAACAAAAAAAGGAGGAAAAGATCCATGGCACTGCAATTTGTACCAGGTAATTCGGGAGCTGGAAAATCTTTTCAGTTATATCAGAAAATCTTACAGGAAGCCGGAACACATCCGGAGAGAAAGTATCTGGTGATCGTACCGGAACAGTTTACGATGCAGACACAGAAGGAACTGGTAGCTTTGAGTCCCCGTCATGGAATCATGAACGTGGATATTTTAAGTTTTGACCGTCTGGCACACCGGGTATTCGCGGAAGTAGGCGGTGATCAGACACCTGTTCTGGAAGACGTGGGGAAAATTCTTGTACTGGAACGCGTGGTGCAGGAACAGAAGAAAAAGCTGGGAGTTTTGGGTAGCAGTCTGGAAAAACTGGGAACCGTCAGTGAGATGAAATCACTGTTATCTGAGCTGATGCAGTACGATATTCATCCGGAGGAACTGGATGAGATCGGTAATCTGGCGAAAGAAAAACCGTTGCTGTATCACAAATTAAAGGATGTGCAGACCATTTATCAGGGTTTTTCCGAGTTCTTGAGAAAACGGTATATCACGGCGGAGGAAGTTCTGGATCTGTTGTGTGAGAAAATCGGAAGTTCCCGACTGGTGAGAGACAGCTGGATCGCTCTGGATGGATTTACCGGATTTACTCCGGTACAGAATAAATTACTGCGGGAACTGCTGAAACTGGCACAGCAGGTATGGGTGACGGTGACGCTGGAGGAAAAGGTGTCCGTGGCACAGTTAAAACGTCCGCAGCATCTGTTTCGGATGAGTGGGGAGATGATGGAATCTCTGACCAGAATGGCAGCGGAAGAACGGGTGGAAGTCTTGGATCCCTGGTGGGTGCGTCCGGGAGAAAACAGCCGTTTTTGCAAGGCACCGGCACTGGAATTTCTGGAACAGCATCTGTTTCGATATGATAAACGGCAGTACCGGAAGGAACAGGAAGAGATACAGATTTTTCAAGCTGCAAATCCAAAAGAAGAGATGGAAGAAATCGCCAGAAGGATTCGCCTGCTGGTGCGGACAAAGGGCTACAGGTATGGGGACTTTGCCGTGATCACAGGGGATATGGCGACGTATGGAAGTTATGCCAGACAGGTCATGGAACAGTGTGAGATTCCCTGCTTTATCGATGAAAAACATTCTATTCTGATGAATCCGTTTGTGGAGTATATCCGGGCGGCTGTCAATCTGGTGGTGGAGTATTTTTCCTATGAGAGTATGTTCCGTTATCTTCGCTGTGGGCTGTCCGGGATTCCGGTTTATCAGGTGGATCAACTGGAAAATTACTGTATCGCTGTGGGAATCCGCGGGGAAAAACAGTGGAAGGATCACTGGGTAAGACGGTACCGGGGGATGGAAGAAGGCAGTATCGAAGGAATCAACCAGATCCGGGAACAGGTCTGGGAAAAGATCGGTCCTTTTGCAGAGTATATGAAAGAAAAAGAGCACACAGTGGAAGAACGGACACGGATGCTCTATGAGATGATCGTAAAAGATGATATTCAGGAACGGTTATCTGAGAAAGAACAGGAATTCGCTACACAGGGCGATCAGGCGATGGTGAAAGAATACAGCCAGATTTACGGAATGATCATGGAACTTCTTGATAAGATGGTGCAGATGCTTGGCAGCGAGACGATCACGGCGAAGGAGTACGGACAGCTTCTCGATGTGGGATTTCAGGAGATGCGGGTGGGCATCATTCCACCGACGGCAGATCAGGTACTGATCGGTGAGATGGAGCGTACCAGACTGAAAGACATCAAAGTACTGTTCTTTGCAGGCGTCAACGACGGAATCATCCCGAAACACGGAGGGAAGGCAGGTCTGCTGTCTGAGTCAGATCGGGAATTTCTCGACAGCCGTCAGGTAGCACTGGCACCTACAGCAAGAGAATCCATGTATATCCAGCGTTTCTATCTGTATCTGAATCTGACGAAACCTTCCCGGTGTCTGTACCTTTCTTACGCTCAATCAAATGCACAGGGGCAGGCACAGAGTCCGGCGTATCTGATCGCGATGATTCTTCGGATGTATCCGAAACTGGTGATCCAGGATAATCCGAAAGACGAGATCAGCCAGATGCAGATGGCACAGCAGGCAACGGAGATTCTTATGGAAGGACTTCGAAAGGATGGAGAACAACAGCAGAACGATGGCTGGAAGGAACTGTTTTCCTGGTATCTGCGGTCAAAAGAGTGGAAAGAGCAGTGTCTTCGCTGGATCCAGGCGGCATACGAGGGCGCACCGGAGAGCAGCATCGGAAAAGCGGCGGCGGTGGCACTTTACGGGAAAGAACTGGAAAACAGTGCGACGGAACTGGAACGGTTTGCAGCCTGTGCATTTGCACATTTTCTGCAGTATGGTCTGAAGATCGAGGAACGACAGGAATACGAATTTCGTCAGGCGGATCTGGGCAATGTGATCCATCAGGCACTGGAACAGTTTTCACGAAATCTCAAAAAAAACCAGCTGACATGGCGTAGTCTGACGGATCAGGAACGGGATCAGCTGATTGATACGAGTGTGGAGGAAACCATTCACGACTATGGCAATACGATTCTGGAGAGCAGTGCAAGAAACCAGTATATGATCCTGCGTGTAAAACGGATCCTGCGGCGGACGGTCTGGGCACTGCAGCAACAGCTGAAAGCAGGAAAATATGAACCAAGTCGGTTTGAAATCTCTTTTTCTATGGAGGAAGATCTGAAAGCATCGAATTTTCAGTTATCGGAGGATGAGCGTCTGCGCCTGCGGGGGCGGATTGACCGGGTGGACCGCTATGAGGAGGACGATACGATCTATGTGAAAGTCATTGATTATAAGTCCGGCAATACGGCTCTGGATCTTACTTCGGTGTATCACGGACTGCAATTGCAGCTTATCGTATATCTGAATGCAGCACTGGAGCTGGAAGAAAAGAATCATCCGGGAAAACATGCAGAACCGGCGGGGATGTTTTATTATCATGTCAAAGATCCATTGGTGGATGGAAAACCTGGGGATGAGGAAGAAGAGATTGAACGAAAACTGCTGGAAAAATTAAAGGTGGACGGACTGGTCCGGGCAGAAGAAAAGATCTTAAAGGATCTGGATAGGGAACTGGAAGCAGGGAAAAAATCGCTGGTGATCCCGGCAGCTTACAATAAAAACGGCAGCCTTTCAAGTCGTTCTAAAACGGCAAGCAAAGAACAGTTCGAAGAACTCTGTGCCTATGTCAACGATAAGATCCGTGAAAATGGAACACGGATCCTTGGCGGGGAGATGGAGAAAAATCCATATAAATTAAAACAACGGACCGCCTGCGACTATTGCAGCTTTAAGGAGATCTGCGGATTTGATGAAAAGCAGGAGGGAAACAGTTTCCGGAGACTTCCGACATTTTCCGATGAGGAACTGTGGAAGAAAATGAGAGAGAAAGGGGAGAAGAAAGATGGAAATGAAGTGGACACCGGAACAGCAGAAGGTCATTGAACTGCGGGACAGAAATATCCTGGTCAGTGCGGCGGCAGGATCCGGTAAGACCGCTGTTCTGGTAGAACGAATCCTGGGAAAACTGACCAGAAAAGATCATCCCATCGATATCGATCAGCTGCTGATTGTGACATTTACCCGGGCAGCAGCCGGAGAGATGAGGGAGAGACTGACGGAAGCTGTGGAGAATTATCTGGAACAGGATCCGGAAAATGAACATCTGCAAAGACAGCAGACGTTGATCCACAACGCACAGATCACGACGATCGACGGATTCTGCTCTTATGTGATCCGGAACTATTTTCACACCATCGATCTGGATCCCGGATTTCGCACAGCGAATGAGGGAGAGATCAAACTGCTGAAACAGGATGTGGCAAAAGAGGTGCTTGAGAGCAGTTACCAGGAGAGAACCGAAAGTTTTGACCGTTTTGTGGAGAGTTTTGCCACCGGAAAAAGCGATGAGGTGCTGACGGAACTGATTCTCCGGATGTATGAGTTTGCCATGAGTAATCCCTGGCCGCTGGAATGGCTGGACAGCTGTACGAAGGCATACGAGATCCAGACAAAGGAAGAGCTGGTGTCCTGTATATGGATGAAAAAACTGTGGGAGGATGCCGGACACCTGCTGGATCAGATCACTTATCTTCAGGAACGATGCAAAGAAGTGATCTACAGTCCCGGCGGACCATATATGTACGGAGAAGCGTTGGAACAGGATCTTTTGTTTCGAAGAGATCTGGAAGAGGCTTTCGCAACACAGGATTTTGACGGATGCAGAGTCCTGCTGGATAGCTGGAAGCCAAAAGCACTGTCACGAAAGAAAGATGACAGTGTGCAGGAGGATAAGCGGGAGCTGGCGAAGAACCTGCGGGATCAGGCAAAAGATGCTGTGAAAAAACTGCGGGAGAATTATTTTTATGAGACAACGGAGGAAGTGCTGGAAGAACTGGAACTTTGCAGGGAGCCGGTGCAGGAACTGATTCGTCTGACCCGGCAGTTTATCGAGACATTTTCGGAAAAAAAGCGACAGAAAAATATCGTTGATTTTACAGATATGGAACACTTCGCGCTGGAAATCCTGGTCAAAAAAGAAGACGGGGAGATCCGGTATACCCAGGCAGCGGATGAATTTTCCGATCGTTTTGAGGAAATTCTGATCGATGAGTACCAGGATAGCAATCTGGTGCAGGAGACTTTGTTGCAGAGTGTGTCACAGCTTCGCTTCGGGCGGCATAATCTGTTCATGGTGGGCGATGTGAAGCAGAGCATCTACCGGTTCCGCCTTGCCAGACCGGAACTTTTTATGGAAAAATACGAAACCTACAGTCTGGAAGACAGTGTATGTCAGAGGATCGACCTACACAAAAACTTCCGAAGCAGAGCCGGAGTGCTCAAAGGCGTCAATCAGATCTTTTACCGGATCATGGGAAAAGATCTGGGAGCGGTGGAATACGATGCAGATGCGGCCTTGTATCCGGGTGCTGTTTTTGAAGAAAAGCCGGAGGGAACACCGGAAGAACCGGCGTGCCAGGTGCTTGTGGCACAGACCGGCACGGACGGTATGGATGAGAAGATGCAGGAACAGAGTGATCAGGAGCTGGAAGCACGGATGATCGGAGAAAAGATCCGCAGCATGGTGGGAACAGAACTGGTCTGGGATAAGAAAGAAAAACAGTATCGTCCCGCACGTTATCAGGACTGTGTGATCCTGCTTCGGACGATCACCGGCTGGGCGGAGAACTTTGTCAATGTGCTGATGGACATGGGAATCCCTGCCTATGCTACCTCAAAAACAGGATATTTTTCCACGACAGAAGTACAGACGATCCTGAACTATCTGCGGATCCTGGATAATCCGATGCAGGAGATTCCATTTACCGGTGTCCTGTTATCGCCGTTAGGCGGGTGCAGTGCGAGAGAGCTGGCACTGTTAAAAGCCTGCTATCCGCAGGAGAAAATCTATGGCTGTGTCTGGAACTATCTGCAGGAGGGACAGGACGGGGAGTTGTGTGAAAAACTTGGCAATTTCTGGTCTGTCTATGAAAAACTCCGTGAAAAGGTTACTTATACGCCGATCCATGAACTGATCGGAGAGATTCTGGCAAAGACCGGGTATGGGTTATACGCAGGTGCGATGCCCGGCGGTGCACAACGGCGGGCAAATCTGCAGATGCTGGTGGAAAAAGCCATGGAATATGAGAGCACCAGTTACCGCGGGTTGTTTAATTTTATCCGGTATGTGGAACAATTGCAGAAATATCAGGTGGATTTTGGTGAGGTCAATATCCGTGGAGAACAGGAAGATACGGTGCGGATCATGAGCATCCACAAAAGTAAGGGACTGGAGTTTCCGATTGTCTTTGCGGCAGGGATGGGGAAACGGTTTAATATGTCCGATGCCAGCACCGGTCTGGTGATCCATCAGGATCTGGGAATCGGGATGCAGGCGGTAGACCCCAAGGAGCGGACACAGGCATCGTCACTGGTGCGGCAGGTGATCCAGAAACAGATCCGGCTGGAGAGTCTGGGTGAGGAACTGCGTGTATTATATGTGGCACTCACAAGAGCAAAAGAAAAACTGATCCTTACCGGAACCGTGAAAAAAATAGAGGATTATCAGGCAGTACAGGCAGAAGCGCGGGATTGGCAGGAAGAGAAACTTCCTTACGGCATGCGGGAAGGCGCGCGCTGCTACTGGGACTGGATTTTTCCAGCACTTGCCGGAGCAAACGAAGAGTTTCCGGTGCAGATCCTTGAGATGGAACATCTGATCACGGATCAGGTAACAGACCGGGAAGACCGGGTACGTCAGAGAGCCGCATACGAAACCTGGGATCCGCAGGAGGTGTTTGATGCGACGATCCGAAAAGATCTGGAAGAAAAATTTTCCTATGTGTATCCGTATGGATATCTGCAGGACATTCCGGCGAAAGTCAGTGTATCCGAACTGAAAAAACAGGGAAGAGAAGAGCCGGAGGAAGAAACTGTCTATCTGTACGCGGAGAAAGAACAGGAGCCAATCATTCCTGATTTTATGAAAGAAGAACAGGAGCCACTGTTACAGGGGGCTGCAAGGGGAACGGTATATCACCGGATCCTGGAATGCCTGGACTACGCAAGAGTCGACTCACAGCAGGCGATCGAGAAGCAGATTGAAGAACTGTTGCAGGAAGAAAAGATCAGCAAAGAGGCGGCCAAAGTGGTACGTTCCAGTCAGATCAGCTGGTTTGTGCGTTCAGCTGTGGGAAAACGGATGAAAGAAGCTTCTGCCCTTGGCACGCTGCACCGGGAACAGCAGTTTGTGATGAGTATCGATGCCAGTGAGAGAAATCCTGCGTGGGATCAGGGGGAGCAGATCTTGGTACAGGGAATCATCGACGCCTTCTGGGAAGAGGCGGACGGCCTGGTGCTGGTGGATTATAAAACCGACCATGTAAAAGAGGGACAGGAACTGATCGACCGGTATCAGAGACAGATGCATTACTACTGTCAGGCGTTGGAGCGCGCGTATGGAAAAAAGGTAAAAGAGTGTTATTTATATTCATTTGCGCTTGGAAAAGCGGTTGTTGTGGAGGTGTAATCTCCGCGGCAGCCGCTTTTTGTAGATATTTAGAAGAAGTCTTAAGATATTTTAAAGATTCCCAGGATTTGTTGACATCTAATATTATACGGTATATAGTATTAAATGCAAAACAACATACGGTCCGGGAAACCGGGGGAAAGGTATGAGCGGAGTCTTTTCGTGAAAACAGATCGGGAAAGGGTTCGAACATACAGAAAAAAGAAAAAGGGGTGCGATATGGTATTTAATACAGGAGCGGCTCTTTTGGATGCCATTGTTCTTGCCGTTGTCTCGAGAGAGAAGGAAGGCACTTACGGATATAAGATCACACAGGATGTGCGGAAGGTTATCGACATTTCCGATTCCACCCTGTATCCGGTGCTTCGCAGGCTGCAGAAAGATCAGTGCCTGATGGTCTATGATCTGGAATGTGCGGGGCGCAACCGGAGATATTATAAAGTAACCGAGCAGGGACTGGCCCAATTGAGGTTATACAAAGAGGAGTGGAAGAGATATTCATCCAATATTTCCATGGTTTTTGAGGGAGGAATCAACAATGAATCGTGAGCAGTTTATTGCACAATTAGCGAGACTTCTGCAGGATCTGCCGCCGGCAGAACGGCAGGAAGCCATTCGCTATTATCAGGAATATTTTGACGATGCCGGGGAGGAAAACGAGGATGCCGTGATCCAGGAACTGGGAAGTCCGGGAAAAGTAGTAGCAAGCATCAAGGCAAACCTGCAGTATGGCGGATCGACATTCGGAGCGAATGATACCGATATGGAAAATACAGGGACAGAAAGTCAGACGAAGGACGCCGATGGCTGGCAGAATGCAGATACGCAGGGACAGAACGGTCAGCAGGGAACCTGGCAGAATGCGGATACGCAGGGACAGAGCGGTCAGCAGCAGACCTGGCAGAATAGAAGTACGCAAAGCCCGTATGCGATGCAGGCGAGAAAACCGAAACGCGGTGTTGGCGGATGGGCACTGCTCATCATTATACTGGTCTTTGCATCTCCGATGCTTCTCGGCGTTGGCGGTGGAGCACTTGGCATTTTTATCGGAATCCTGGCAACCGTATTTGCCCTGTGGATCAGCTTTTTCGCCGTAGCGATTGGAATGATCGGAGGCGGGATCGCCGTTCTGATCAAAGGGATCCTTCATGCGATCAGTTCACCGGCAGCCGGACTGGTAAGCATGGGCGGCGGTCTGATCTGCATCGCACTGGGAATCTTATGCGCAGTATTTTTCCTGTGGTTTACCTTTCAGCTGTGTCCGCGTGTATTACGTACCACGCTGAATTTTATCTCAAGAATCGTACATAAAGGAAAGGAGGCAAGGGCGGAATGAAGCGTTTGAACAAAGGGTTACTTGTAACCAGCGGAATCTGCGGGGGACTCGGGCTTGCCCTTCTGATCTGCGGGATGCTTCTCGGAGGAATCCGGGGAGGAAATGATCTGGTGGATGCATTTTCCATCAACAGCGGGGATTTTCAGGAGATGAAAGATGAGGTTATGAGTGAAATCAGTGACCATACCAATTTTGATCCGGTTAACTGGTTTGTGGAATGGGTAACGGATATATTTTAAGCGTGGGTCCGAAAAAATAACAGAGAGTAAAAATTTATATGATAAAAGGAGAATCAAAATATGGAAAATAAGAGATTATATCGTTCCTCAACCAATTATATGATCTGTGGAGTCTGCGGCGGAATCGGAGAATATTTTAACATCGATCCGACGCTGGTGAGACTGGCATGGGTGATCTTTTCCTTTATGGGAGGATCCGGAATCCTTGCGTACATCATCGCATCGATCATCATTCCGAAATAAAGAACAACGTGAATAGAAAGAAAAAAAAAGGTCATACTTCAAGAGAAAAGGAGTGTGACTTTTTTTATGGGAAAAGAGAAAAAGATAAGCCGGGAGGATATCGCAAAGATGAGCCGGGAAGAGCAGATGAAATATGAGATCGCGCAGGAACTAGGACTTCTCGATCAGGTGCTTGAAGAAGGGTGGAAGACTCTGTCTGCAAAAGAGACAGGAAGAATCGGTGGGATCATGAACCGGAGACGAAAGCAGAAAGAAAAAGAAGGCGGGGTCAGTCATGGAAAAGAGCAGTAAACGCCTGATGCCAGAGATCAGCAAGGAGCGTGTTGCCATGTGGCGTCAGATGAATCCCGTCGGTCGTGATCGCATCGACTCCTTCCTGGCGAGCTGCCTGTCGGAGGATTGAGTCCGTCGTGATAAAATGAGCAGAATAAGAGAGTGCCAGATCGTGGATGATCTGGCTTTCTTTTTCGATATACGGATGCCAGGCGGAGTATTCTGCCGGTTCATCAAAAAGAAACGGTTCCAGTAACAGGATGGTGGAAGTATGCTGGCATAAAAGATCCAGCACTTCCCGGTAAAAAGCAGAAAACTCCAGAGGAATCCTGGAGTGAGAAGTAAAAAGTTCCACGGGGATATCATTAACTCCGGCAAGGAGGGTGATCGCATCCCAATGACCGCCGATCCCGTCCCGACGGAGCATCTGTAACACCCGTTCAATGGTAAATCCTTCATGTCCCCGATTTACAAATCTGGCGTCTGCATATTCCGGTCTGCGGGCAAGGAGAGAGACATAGCCGTATCCAAGATTGGCAGGATCAAAAAGATGATCCGCATCGGTGATGCTGTCGCCCAGAAAAAGATACTGCTTCATATAATCCCTCCTTTGGTCATAATATTAGTTCGTGCTGTTTGTCAGCAGGGTATTCAGATTTAATTTTAAGATCCGGTCAAACTGTGTCAGCGAAGTATAGCGATAGCCATATGCAGCGGATTCAAACAGTACATAGAGATCGTCACCATCCACATAGATCTGTTCGAGTTTTGACGGAAAACGGATCTTCTGCAGCATGGTGTCTTCTTCAAGAAGCATCTGCAGAGAATTCGGAAATACTTTCAGAGATCCCGGGAGCACCCCGTAAGAATGAGAGGTGAGGATCCTGTTTTTATAAAATGCCACACCCTGTGCTCGTTCTGTGATCACGCGCATCCCGGATGGCAGGGCAAGTGGTGTCAGCGAATCCACACCCAGCTGACCGGTTGTTATCGTGTCATCATCGACGGTACTGGTCTGTAAGGTTCCATCTTCGGTGATATCATATTCTTCCAGTACGCTTGCAGAATTGGAAGTATAATAACCGATATATAATGCATTATTATGATAGGTCAGAAAAGAATTTCGTGTAATTGCATACAGATCGTAAGACTGCGAGTAGGAAATCGGCTGATCGCCATTCTGAAAACAATAGTTTTTCAGCTGTTCCAATGTGATTGCATTGACCTGTGGAATACCACGGGACATACAGGAGATCCAGATGTTGTTATGAATCGTATCGTATGCGATCCCGCCGACATGGGATTTATTTCGAAGAACAATTTCTTTTACAAATTCATGGGTCTTTTTATCGATGACGTAGATGACAGAGTTATGCGTATTGGTATGACAGTAAGCAGTGACCAGAAGGTAATCTTCGGTAACGGCAAGTCCCTGAGGAGTCATGGAAGTACAGATGGAAGAAGTATTTTTTTCTCCGAAAACCTGTGTTTCTGTAGCATTAAGTCCAGGAATAATATAAGTACCATAATCAATTTCGGTAGCACGTCCGTATAAAGCTGCCCGTTTGACCTCCGGTGTCAGGGAAAGCAGATCCCGTCGGCTCTTAAAACTGTAGATTTCTTCCTGCACGGTGCCGGTAGCTATTGCCTCACGTTCTACCCGTCTGGTATATGCAGAAAAAAGGAGAATATATGAGGTAACTCCGATTCCGACCACAAGGAAAAAGACGAATATCCAGAAAATCCGGCGATGCTTTTTTGTGGATTTATTTTCTTTTTTGTGCCTGTTTTTCATAAGTTGTCTCCCAAGATGTGATGATACTGTCAATCTAACTGTTCAGTAGGTTATATTCCGCGAGATGATTTTAAATGCATGTTGGCTTATAACTGTGAAGGTACTGAAAAGTTACCTGTTAATCATATCTTATTTTAAGAAAAAATACAATTAAATATATAATATTCCTGAGTGGTTTAAAAATCTCCGGATAAAATGAGGAAGGGCCGATACCCTTTCGGATACCGGCCAATATGAAAAAGGAAATCTAAAAATAACTGTTACCACTTAATGAGGGGGAGGGTGTCACAACAGGCGATGTTGTGACATCCTTTAACAAAGTGTGGTTCGCTTTGTTGAGTATTATATTACATGGAAAATGTGATAAAAATGTGTCTATGTAATGAAGACTTTATAAAATTTCAAAAAAAAACAGAAAGAAATTCTTTAGATTTTCAAACCGCGATATCGGTTGATGCATGCATAGACTTCCTGGATTCGTGGCATGGCGAGGTTCGGAGCAAGCCGACCGCCCTCGGAGAGAATCTCTAGTCCTCTGTCGGATAATTCTGTATCAAGTCGATCTATGATCTGCTGCAGTGTGTCTTTCCCATTAAAAAGCCGACGTTCCGCATAGCAGAGAATAGCTGAAAGTGCCTGGATCTGTTCCTGGTCAGCCAGCTGTTCGAGACAGCGCAGATCGATGGTATCGTGATTGACGGAGATACTGTCCATACCGAGTACCTTCATCTTCAGACGGCGATCCGGACGGAAAGCGGGATCAGGCTGAATCACACGGCGATAGTCTGCAACAGCACCTGCAGGAGCGGAGGGCTGAATAGAAGGGAAAGCTTCCGCTTCTTTTTTGGCAAATGCTGTGATATCCACCGGTTTGTAATGATCCATCTGTAAAATCGTATCTGCCACATGAAAATAAGATCCCGAACTACCGGCAACCAGAATCGAGGAGATTCCCTGTGTATCACTCAACCATTGCACACGCTCAATGAATGGTGTGATCGGTTCCTGATTGCGGTTGACTACCCGTTGCATCAGTTCATCGCGAATCATAAAGTTTGTGGCACTGGTATCCTCATCAATCAGAAGCAGGTGACTTCCCGTTTCCAGTGCTTCGATGACATTAGCGGCCTGAGAAGTACTTCCACTGGCATCTTCCGAATAAAAGGAATGGGTATCCTTGTGGTTCGGCAGATCATTGATAAAGAAAGAAATGTCTGTGTGTTTGATGCTTCGACCGTCCTCGGCACGGATCTTTACTGCGTCATCTCTGGTGATCACATATTCTCTTCCGTCTCCCGCAATATGGTTATAGACACCCAGTTCGAGCGCTTCAAGCAGAGTGGATTTGCCGTGATAACCGCCACCAACGATCAGCGTGATACCACACGGGATCCCCATACCGGTCAGCGGACCATGGTTTGGAAGATGCAGTGTGACTGCCATGGAATCCGGTGAGACAAAGGAAATTCCGTCTTTCATCGGAAGAGGAGACACGCCGGATTCCCGCGGAAGAACAGCACCGTTTGCGACAAAAGCGGTAAGATTTCGTGCAGCCAGTTCTTTTCGGATAAAGGTCTGATCTTCGGCAAGTGCCCGCACCTGTTCCAGCTTCCGTGCATCCAGATTGCGGTAAAAAAGAGAAGCTTTCACACAGACCGGAAGAAAATCAAAGAGAATCTTGATCAGTTCTCCGGAATTGACCGTACGTCCGTTTGCAGGAAAACCGACCTCCAGACGAAGAGTCAGATCACCGTTTTTTGCATCCATCGTGCAGGCGGAACGCTCCAGGATTTCCTGTCCGGGTCTTGAGATGGAGATCAGACCGCTTTTTCCGGAACCTTTGGCGCGAAAGCTGTATTTTTCAATGTGCGCAGCAAATCCACGGATCAGCTGATCCTGAAGCGCGATCCGCATCTCGCGTGTCGCATACAGAGCCTCCGGAAAACCTGCCTGAGCACCTTTGATATGAAGGCTGAGCTTCGACGGTGCGGCAAAGGGATCGCCCTGTACATGGTCGATAGAGAGTACATAGCCCGGAAAACGGTAACTGCCCTTTGTGTCTTTATACGCCGGATAACTTTTACGGTTGATCCGGAAAAGAAGATCTTTCAGATCCTGAGAAGTATTTATCATGGTATTCATCCTTTCTGGAAACTTCCTTTGATACCGGATTGTTCCGTACGTCGTACTCCTTTAATCCCGGTATCATTCCATAAAACAGTATAACAATATTGTAAAATACAGACAAGCGGGAAGAAGGACTTTTGTTTACGGGATTTTGCAGTTATAATAAAGAACAGAAAACGTTCAAAAATGAGCAGAAGGAGAAATGGGATGGAGATCGAAAGAAAATATCTGATCAAAAAATTGCCGGAAGATCTGGCACAATATCCGTATATGGAGATGGAACAGGCGTATCTTTGCACGGAACCGGTGGTGCGGGTGAGAAAAGAAGGAGAGGATTATGTGCTGACCTACAAGTCCAAAGGACTGATGATACGGGAAGAATATAATCTGCCACTGACAAAAGAGTCTTATGAACATCTGCTGGAAAAAGCGGACGGAACGGTGATCACAAAAACCCGTTATCGCATCCCGGAGAAGAACGGACTGACGATTGAACTGGATGTTTTTCACGGAAGATATGAAGGACTGCTTCTTGCGGAAGTGGAGTTTGCAACCGAGGAGGAGGCAAACAGCTACTGTCCACCGGAGTGGTTCGGAGAGGACGTTACGATGTCCAGTGCGTACCATAACAGCACGCTGAGTCAGAAAAAATAAAGAACAGAACGAAAAAGAGACTATTTTGTGATGCTTTCAAGGGGATACCTCAGTTTTCACAAAACAGTCTCTTTTTTACAAGAGCAACGGGTCAAAGTCTGTGCTTTTACAAAAACGTATCGACTGTCGCGATTCGTCAGGTATCACGAAAATCAAACAGATCTTTCACCGGAACTTCCAGAACATCTGCAATATCAAAAAGTTTATTCAGAGAAATTGATGTTTTTCCATTTGGTGCCTCAATATTGCTGATATGTGTACGGCTGAGGTTTGTTGCCTCTGCCAGTTCTGCCTGTGTAAGTCCACGAAGTTTGCGATAATAAGCAATGGTCAGACCAAGAAGCCGAAACTCATTGATGCGTTTATAGTCCATATCCCTGTTCCTTTCTCCATACAAACAGACGTAGCGCCTGTGTTTTTCTTAGCGTACAGCAGAATATATCGAAAAGAAACAATGTGAGAATTTGCAAATATAAAGTAAAATATTGCAAAATAGAGGAGAAATTTTAAAAATGCAAGAAAAGGACAGGCAGGGACACAGTTTCAGACTATTTTTCTTCTGTATCAGGAGAAGAGTTCATTCTGGGAGGACGGTAATGATAGACATCCTCATAAGATTCGAGTTCTGCTTCACTGACCGGCGCGGACGGAATCAGTCCGGTGCAGTCATGCGTGGATGCCGCATTGGACAGATAATCATAGGAATCGATCAGTTTCTGGTTTTCTTTCTCTTTCATGGGCAGTGACCTCCGTAAAGGTAATTATAGGATTAAAATATGCGAAAAAATATTTTTTATACAGAAGGGAAAGATCTGGTGGGATAAAAGCCTTTTTCAGACACGCTCTAGAATATAAAAAGAGAAGAACATTTCAGAGAATCGCTCCCTAAATATTCTTCTCTTTTCTACATTATTTTACAGACGCTGCAGATGTCTGCTTTATTTTAATTCCATGTTTCTGACGGAAAGCATCAATCGTAGCAAGTCCAGGTCTGGATACCGGGCGGATCCATTTGCCGGAATAAAGATGATGCTGCATCAGAGTATACCGGATCGGTTCGTCAATATAGCAGAAGGCAAAAACGAGAAGGAACGGCGCATGAAAATAAAAGTTCGAGAGATATACGAAAGGCAGAACCATCAGATACATAAACGTAATCTCAAGAATCGATCCAAATGCCGCATCGCCGGCGGAACGGTAGGTATCGTTCTGCGTCCAGTTTCCCATACGGATGATCGCTGCCATACTATAGATGATCAGCATACCGGTACCGATCCGATAGGATTCACCGGAAAGCCCCAGTGTATGTAACAGTGGGTTGTGGATCAGTAACAGGGTAAGACAGGCAACTGCGATGATGCCGCTGCACAGATAGACCAGACGCTTTGCTCTCTGATAAGCGACTTCGTGATTACCTGCGCCAACCTCTTTTCCGACGAGAACGGAGGCAGCATTGGAAAATCCGCTGAAAAAGGCGATGATCAGTCCTTCCAGGGTACGAAAGACGGCGACAGCAGCGATAGCCTGCTCGCTTTGACGACCGAGAACTATATTGATCAGCATATTTCCGACACCGATAAATACTTCATTACAGATGATCGGGAAACATTTTTCCAGGTACTGTTTTACATAGACCTTACTCCAGCGAAAATGTCTGGAAAACTCCAGGACATACGGGATTCTCTTATACAGAATGCAGATGACCAGAATCAGGACATTTACGATACCCGCCATAACAGTTCCGACGGCAGCTCCTGCTGCACCCATTTTTGGAAGACCAAACTTTCCGAAAATAAACAGGTAGTTGAAGAAACAGTTAGCGACAACGGAAGCGATACCACCGTAGAGCGGAATCTTCACCTGTTCGATGGAACGGAGCAGAGCACTGGCAGCCATTGCGATGACCTGAAGCGGATAGGCAAATCCGACGATACGCAGATACGAAATCCCGATTTTCTGGATCTCCGGTTTGTCCGTGTACACCCCCATGACAAATTCCGGTGCGAAGATGGCAAGACAGGCGAAAAGAACACCTACCGTCATCATGAAAAGCAGTGTCATTCCATAGGAACGGGTGATGCCGTCATGATCCCTGGCTCCCCAGTACTGAGAGAAAAACAGCATACCGCCGCCGACAAATCCCCAGTACCCGGCAAACATCAGGCTGGAAAACTGTGCACACAGACCAACGGCTCCCACAGCCTTTTCACCGATCGAAGCAAGCATGATCGTATCCACCATACTGCCTGTTGTGGTAAGCAGGTTCTGAAGTGCTACCGGTACTGCGATGATCGCAATGTGCTTCAGAAAGTAGCCCCAGTCAAAGTTTTTGTGATTCATTTGTAAAAACCTCCAATAACATATAATATAGCATTATGCTCCCAGTGTAACAGTTTTTGAAACGGAAGTCATTAAAAAAAGTCAGAAAAATAGCACAAAAAAATCCTAACGTTTTCATGATTTTGTACAGGAAAACAGCTGTCAGGAAATGCCCTGTCCTGTTAGAGCGTGTCTGAAAAATCATTTCCGCAATCTGCAAGCCCCACTTTGCGGTATATTTTACCCTCATTCGGTTGCCGTAGCCCGCTACGCCGCCCTCATTCGGATAAACTCTCCCACAAACTGGAACTCGCAGCTCACAAAAAGCCTTTTTCAGACACGCTCTAGCCCGGATGAACCTGAAGAGTTACTGTTTACTGGTAATATTCCGCGAGGCGTGTTGCTGGCACGGAATGAACCGTAATCCTGAATATGATGAATCCTGCAACTGCAAAATGTAAATTGTCAACAATACCATTATCTGGTATACTGAGCATATTAAATGAATATTTGGAGGAAAGATTAATGAGTATAAAAGAAGAAATCCATGCTTTGACAGACGAGATGCTGACGAATCTGGGAAGACTGGTTGCCATTGATTCTCAGCTTGGGACACCGGCAGAGGGAATGCCTTTTGGAGAAGGACCTGCAAAAGCACTGAAAGTAGGACTGAAAATCGCGGAAAAACTGGGATTTAAGACCGTGAATCTGGATAACTACTGCGGATATGCAGAGATGGGCGAGGGGGACGAGATCGTTGGTATCGCCGGTCATCTGGATATCGTGCCGGCAGGCGGTGACTGGACACATGATCCATTCACCCTGACACGTGACGGTGACTATGTGTACGGCCGCGGAACCACCGATGATAAAGGACCGATTCTTGAAGCTCTGTATGCGATGAAACTGCTGCGTGATTCCGGTGTGAAATTAAACAAACGTGTCCGCCTGATCATGGGATGTAACGAGGAAAACGGTTCCAAATGTATGGAACACTATAATGAGGTTGCAGAAGAATTGTCCTGCGGTTTTACACCGGATGCAAGCTATCCTTGTATTCACGGAGAAAAAGGCGGCGTGCATATGATGGCTTATTCCAAAAACACAAAGATCATCTCCATGAACGGAGGATTTGTGGTCAATGCGGTCTGCGACTCCTGTAATACCGTGATCCCTGCAGAAGCGGGACTGAAAGAAAGACTGGAAACAGCACTTTCCGAGACAAAACTGCAGGAATATAAAGTGACCGAAGAAAAGGGAACTCTGAACATCTATGCCAAAGGTGTTCCGGCACATGCAAGTACACCGACACTGGGTGTCAATGCAGCAGGGGTTACCTTCGAATGCCTGGAAAAAGCAGGATTTGAAGATGATTTTGTTACCTTCTATAATACCCATCTGGGAACTTCCTGCGATGGTGCAGGAATCGGACTGAAGTTTGCCGATGCTTACGGAGATCTTACTTTCTGTAATGGTATCGTAAAGACTGAGGACGGTGTAATCTCCTGTACGATCGATATCCGTGTTCCGGTTACTCTGAAAGAAGAGGAGCTTCGCAGCATGTGTGAAGGAAAACTGGAAGACGAAAATGGCCGTATTGAGATCCGGAGCGTAGGGGAATCCCTGTTCTTCCCGGCAGATTCACCGCTGGTGACTGCTTTATACAAAGCCTATGTCGATGTAACCGGAGATACCGAGAACAAACCGATGGTAATCGGCGGTGGAACATACGCAAAATCCCTGAAAAATATCATCGCCTTCGGTCCGGAGATGCCGGGCATCGATTATCGGATCCACAGCGCGGATGAGTATATTCTGGTGTCAGGCATGGAAGAGTCTGTGCTGATTTATATGGAAGCAATCAAAAATCTGCTGGCTATCTGATGAGAGTCGGAGAAAAACTACTGTCAACATCCGGGGTAGAAGTTGACGGTAGTTTTTCTTTTATGGTATTTGATTTCTGTGTGCAACGAGTCAAAGTCTGTGTTTATATGAGAGTTGATCAGTACCGGATAACCGGAGATAAATAAAGAGAGCATGCGCAGAAGGAGAAAAATATGGATGAGAGATTAAAACAACAGCTGGAATTTGTTCTGGAAATTGATAAAGAAAAGAATATTTTCCGCCAGACCCATCTGTCCGGTCAGGGCAGAAACGAAAACGATGCGGAACACGCATGGCATATGGCGATCATGGCGTATCTGCTGCGGGAATACTCCAACGAGCCGGTGGATATCGGACGGGTGATGCTGATGTGCCTGATACACGATATCGTGGAGATCGATGCCGGAGATACCTATGCATATGACGCAGACGGTCTGAAAACGCAGAAAGCCAGAGAAGATGCAGCAAAAGAGCGGATTTTTTCCCTGCTCCCGGAAGATCAGAAGCAGGAACTGGTTCGGATTTTCGATGAGTTCGAAGCATTTCAGACGCCGGAGGCGAAATTTGCCCGTGCCATGGATAACCTGCAGCCACTGCTATTAAACGACAGTAACGACGGCGGCGACTGGAAAGAACATGAGGTAAATGCTGAAAAAGTGTACGGAAGACAGAGAAAAACAAAACGCGGTTCAGAAAAACTTTTTGAAGTGACAGATCAGATTCTGAAAGAAAATATTGCAAAAGGGAATTTGCCGGAATAGTGGTAAATACAGAACACGGAATCTTTTGTCTGATAAAATTGGAGTAGACATAAAGAATATAATTTATCAAAATTGGCACCTTCCAGCCTGATTTTCCATAATGTAATATTATGAAACAGACCCAGGAGGTTAGGATGAAACAAGTAAAATTCATAACAGGGCTGATGGCTTTCGGGGTGGTCAGTCTGTTTGCCGGATGTGGGGAAAAGGAGAATGAAATGACAAAGGTTACCCTGAATGAGGTGGCACATTCGATCTTTTATGCCCCACAGTATGTCGCACTGGAAAATGGATATTTTACACAGGAAGGCCTCGACCTCGACCTGGTGACCGGGTACGGGGCGGATAAGACGATGGCAGCGGTCATTTCCGGGGAGGCGCAGATCGGATTTATGGGAGCGGAAGCATCCGTGTACGCGTATCTTGAAGGCGCCAACGACCCGGTGATAAACTTCGCACAGGGAACCCAGCGTGCGGGAAACTTTCTGGTAGCAAGGGAAGAGATGGCGGATTTTCAGTGGAGTGACCTGAAAGGAAAAGAAGTGCTGGGAGGACGAAAAGGTGGTATGCCGGAGATGGTTTTTGAGTATATCCTGAAAGAGAACGGTCTGGATCCGGCAAAGGATCTTTCAATTGACCAGAGCATTGATTTTGGTTCTACTGCTGCAGCTTTCTCGGGTGGAAAAGGGGAGTTCACAGTGGAATTTGAACCGGCGGCTACGACACTTGAAAAGAACGGGGATGGCTTTGTGGTTGCTTCGCTTGGTGTCGATTCCGGTTATGTGCCCTATACTTCTTACAGCGCAAAGAACAGCTACGTCGAAAAACATCCGGAGATCATCCAGGCGTTTACCGACGGTCTGCAAAAAGGAGTGGACTATGTGAATTCCCACACGGCGGAGGAGATCGCGAAGGTGATTCAGCCACAGTTTAAGGAAAATGATCTGGATACGATAACAAGGATCGTGGAACGTTATCAGAGTCAGGATACCTGGAAAGAAAATCTGGTGTTCGAGAAAGAATCCTTTGAACTGTTACAGGATATTCTGGAGAGTGCCGGAGAACTGGAAAAGCGGGCAGATTATGAGAAACTGGTGACTACGATATATGCGAAAGAAGCAATGAAAAAATAGTGGAATTGAAAACAGATGTACCGGATAAACAGGTGACATAATATCAAAAAACTGTAAAAAAGATCATATCCTCATAATAAAACGATAGGTGGATATGATCTTTTTGCGTCAGTTTTTCATCTCATACTGCATCATCTCATAATGAAGAATACATCCCTCATAAATCTCTGCAGGAAGCAGTGCACGGGCCACCAGTTTCGGTTCATTCTCCGGAGCGTCCTGACGTTCCAGGTGGGCATAGTCACCATCGATGGAAAGTACTTTATAATCACAGGTCAGCATCAGACCATCACCTCATTTCTCATGATATTTTTTTCATTATAACAAATTTTTCTCGAAAATGCATCCATTCGGTGTTATAATTGGCGATAACAGAGTATAAAAAGTTACTGTTCAGCATAGATTCAGTGCATCGCGCAGCGTGTTACTGAGCACGGAGTGAACAGTAACTATAAAAAAGGGGCGTAGAGAGTTGAAAAAAAGAAGATACAAATATCTTGCCGGAGTACTGCTGTGCCTTGCAGCGATAAATATACAGGTACCTGACACTGTTCTGGCAGGCACCTGGCAGCAGGAAGAAAACAGCTGGTGGTATCAGGAGGAGGATGGAATCTGGCCGGCGTGGCAGTGGAAAGAGATTGATAATAAATGGTATTATTTTGACGAGAATGGTTACTGCGTTACCGGATGGCGAAAGATTGATGATAACTGGTATGATTTTGACGAAGACGGTGTGTTGCAGACCGGTCGATGGATCGATGAGTATTATGTGGGAACCGATGGCAGGATGCTGACGGACACCTGGGTCGGCAGATATTGGGTAGACAGTGAGGGTAAAAAGGACACTTCGATAAAAAAAGAAAAAGACCTGCCATTAGAGAGTCTGACACTGAATAAGGAATCAATTACCCTGCTCCGGGGTGAGACGGCAAATCTTCTGACACAGTGGCAGCCGCAGGATACCACCCGGTGGAAATACATGCAGTGGACGAGTTCCGATCCCAGTGTGGCAGAAGTTTCCAGAGGAAAAATAACAGCCGTGGGAGAAGGCACTGCAACCATCACAGCAAGTATGGGAACGAAGGAAGCAACTTGCACGGTGACGGTGACGGACAGCGAGGTATGTAAGACAGCTTTAACACTGCTGGATGCCCAGTACATCTGGGGAGGCAATGGACCCCAGGACGGAGGTGTGGACTGCTCCGGGCTTCTGATGTATGCGTATACACAGAACGGATATGATTTTGGTGCCGATCTGAACGCTGACAATTTTGCCCGGTACGGGCAGGAGGTCAGCCGGGAAGAACTGCAGCCGGGAGATGCGATCTGTACCTGTTATAACGGGGAACGATATCAGCATATTTTATTGTATATTGGAAATGATATGGTGGTTGCCTCCGAGTGCGGAGGACCGACGGTATGTTCTCTGGGATTGAGCTGTGATCAGCATGTGAAGGGAACAAAATGCAACTGCCGAACCTGGAAACGCCCGTTAAATGAAAACGATCTTGTGAATGCAAAATTCGTCCGAATGGATCGTTATAAAACCTGAGAGAACGAACATTCAGAATACTTGGAAAAAACGGATGAGAAGTTTTTAAAATTTTCAAAAATATATTTGATATAAGCAAAATAATAATATATATATTACAGCAGAAGGAGAAAAAGATGAAAATTGGATTTATCGGATGTGGAAATATGGCTTCCGCGATGATCGGCGGAATCATAAAAAATCAGGTGGTAGCACCGGCGGATATCCTTGCTTCCGCAAAAACAGAGGTCAGCCGTGAAAAGAAAAAAGAAGAACTGGGGATTGCAATGACTGCAGATAACCGGGAAGTGGCAGCATTTGCAGAAGTTCTGATTCTGGCAGTAAAACCATTTTATTATGAAGATGTGATCAAAGAGATCCGGGATGTTGTAGCCGATGATACCATTGTTGTTTCTATTGCACCGGGAAAGAAACTGACATGGATAGAGGGATTGTTTGGAAAACCGTTAAAGATTGTCCGCACCATGCCGAATACACCGGCACTGGTAGGTGAGGGCATGAGCTGTGTCTGCGGCAATGCAAAATGCAGTAGCGAAGATGTGGATACGGTCTGCCGGATCTTTGCCGGATTTGGAAAAACGGAGATCGTGGAAGAGGATATGATCGATGTGGTGGTCGGTGTAAGCGGAAGTTCACCGGCGTATGTATTTATGTTTATTGAAGCGATGGCAGATGCAGCCGTGGCAGACGGCATGCCGAGAGCACAGGCGTACCGCTTTGCGGCACAGGCGGTACTCGGAAGCGCAAAAATGGTTCTTGAGACCGGTAAACACCCGGGGGAACTGAAAGATATGGTCTGCTCTCCGAAGGGAACAACAATCGAAGCTGTCCGGGTGCTGGAAGAAAAAGGACTGCGAAGTGCGGTTTTCGAAGCAATGAAAGCCTGTGTAAAAAAGGGACGGGAAGTATAAAATATAGAAATATAATGCGTATTTATGAAGAACATGACAGACGATTGAAGGATATGCAGGGAGGAAAGCGATGAGTAAAGTATATGTATTTCTGGCAGATGGATTTGAAGAGATTGAAGGACTGACTGTAGTGGATCTGTTGCGGCGGGCCGGAGAAGAGGTGGAGACAGTATCTATCATGGGAAGAAAAATGATCGAAGGTTCTCATAAGATCAAAGTGGAAGCAGATGCCCTCTTTGAAGAAACAGATTTTACAGAGGGTAAAATGCTGGTTCTGCCGGGAGGAATGCCTGGAACCAGACATCTTGGTGCATACAAACCGCTGACGGATATGCTGTGTGACTGGGATACAAAAGGAAAACAACTAGCAGCAATCTGTGCGGCACCAAGCGTTTTCGGTGATCTGGGTATCCTAAATGGAAAAGAAGCGGTATGTTACCCAGGATTTGAAGAGAGACTGACCGGAGCAACCATCGGGGAAGGAACCGTGGCAGTTACCGATCATGTGATCACAAGCCGCGGCATGGGAACCGCGATCGACTTTGCAGCAGCACTGATCGCACGGCTGCAGGACGAGAAAAAAGCAGAAGAAATCAAGACTTCTATTATCTACAGACAGTAATGCCGTGGTGGAAGCGTGAGCGTTTCTGAGAGAAATTGTGCAAAGAGTGGCGAAAATCAGGAAAAAGCCCTCAAAACCGCAAAAAAAGCTGGCGTTTTTAAAGGGCTTATGATATACTACTCAAATGTATGAGTATGGAAAAATCTATGCAAATGTGCAGGAAACAAAAAAGGGAGCCTGCAGTTAGCAATAATACAGTTAGAAAATGATTTCCATAAGAAATTTAAGGAGGAACTATAGAACATGAGCGTAGCAGTAGAAAAACTGGAAAAGAACATGGCGAAACTGACAATCGAAGTTTCCGCTGAAGAACTGGAAAAAGCAATTCAGGGTGCATACCAGAAACAGAAAAACAGAATCAACATCCCGGGATTCCGTAAAGGAAAAGCTCCTCGTAAGATGATTGAAAAAATGTACGGCGTAGGCGTATTTTATGAAGATGCAGCCAATGCTCTGATTCCGGAAGCATACTCCAAAGCACTGGATGAGTGTGAAGAAACAATCGTATCTCAGCCGTCTATCGCTGTTACACAGCTGGAAAGCGGAAAACCGTTCATCTTCACAGCAGAAGTTGCTCTGAAACCGGAAGTAACTCTGGGTGAGTACAAAGGACTGGAAGTTCCGAAAGCAGATCTGGAAGTAACAGAAGAAGAGATCGCAGGCGAACTGAGAAAAGAACAGGAAGAAAACTCCAGAGTCCTGGATGTTGATGACAGAGCCGTTGCAGACGGAGATAAAGTAACACTGGATTTCGAAGGTTTTGTCGATGGAGAAGCATTTGACGGTGGTAAAGGAACAGATTATCCGCTGACCATCGGATCCGGATCTTTCATTCCAGGATTTGAAGAGCAGCTGGTAGGTGCAAACATCGGTGAAGAAAAAGAAGTAAACGTTACTTTCCCGGAAGATTATCAGGCAGCTGAACTGGCTGGAAAACCTGCAGTATTCAAATGCACCGTTAAGAAAATCGAAGTAAAAGAACTGCCGGAACTGGACGATGAGTTCGCAAAAGATGTTTCCGAGTTCGATACACTGGAAGAGTACAAAGCAGACATCAAGAAAAACCTGGAAGAGAAAAAAGCTGATGCAGCAAAACGTGCAAAAGAAGACGCAGCTGTAGACGCAGCAGTAGCAAACGCTACCATGGAGATTCCGGACGCTATGCTGGATACCCAGGTAAATCAGATGATCGATGATTTCGCAAGAAGAATGCAGTCTCAGGGACTGACTATGGATCAGTATATGCAGTTTACAGGAACTACTCTGGCTTCTCTGCAGGAGCAGATGAAACCACAGGCTCTGAAGAGAATTCAGACAAGACTGGTTCTGGAAAAGATCGCAGAAGCAGAAGCTATCGAGATCGCTGACGAGAAGATCGATGAAGAGATCAACAAAATGGCTGAAATGTACAAAATGGAAGCTGACAAACTGAAAGAGATGCTGGGCGACGCTGAGAAAGAACAGATGAAGAAAGATATGGCTGTTCAGGAAGCAGTTACTATTCTGGCAGATGCTGCAAAAGAAGTAGAAAAAACAGAAGAGTAAGAAGTAAAAACCTGCATCCATTCTACGAATAGAAGGAAGGCCTGAATATGAGTTTAGTACCTTACGTTGTTGAACAGACAAGCCGTGGAGAGAGAAGCTATGACATCTACTCCCGTCTGTTGAAAGACCGTATTATTTTCCTCGGTGAAGAGGTAACGGATGTGAGTGCCAATCTGATCGCCGCACAGATGTTATTTCTGGAATCCGAAGATCCTGGAAAAGATATCCAGCTGTATATTAACAGCCCGGGTGGATCTGTAACTGCCGGTATGATGATTTATGATACGATGCAGTATATCAAGTGTGATGTATCTACTATCTGTATGGGACTTGCTGCAAGCATGGGAGCATTCCTGCTGTCCGGTGGAACAAAGGGAAAACGTCTGGCCCTGCCAAACGCCGAGATTATGATCCATCAGCCCTCAGGTGGAGCCAGAGGACAGGCTACAGAGATTCAGATCGTAGCAGATCAGATTCTGAAGACAAGACACAGATTGAATACGATTCTGGCAGCCAACACAGGTCAGCCGCTGGAAAAGATCGCATTGGATACCGAACGTGATAACTATATGACTGCAGAAGAAGCAAAAGCATATGGTCTGATCGATGATGTGATCACAAAGAGATGAAAATAAAGTAAAGATAAGAGGGGGCTGCCTGTACAGGTGGCGCCCTCTTATAAGTATCAGAAAGGAAATAGGAAACCTATGGCAATAAAAAACGGGGATTATAAAATTCGCTGCTCTTTTTGCGGAAAGACAGAAGATCAGGTACGCAAACTGATCGCAGGTCCGGACGGATCTTATATCTGTGATGAGTGTGTGGAAATCTGCTCAGAGATCATTGAAGAAGAAGTTGCCAGAGATCGGATGTCCGGAAGTGATATTAATCTGATGACGCCGATGGAGATGAAAGAAGTTCTGGATGAATATGTAGTCGGTCAGGACGAGGCAAAAAAGGTACTGGCAGTCTCTGTATACAACCATTACAAGAGAATCCTCTCAGGCAGAAAAAATGATGTGGAATTGCAGAAAAGTAATATTCTGATGCTTGGTCCTACCGGTTCCGGTAAAACTTTCCTGGCGCAGAATCTGGCAAGAATGCTGAATGTTCCCTTTGCGATCGCAGATGCCACTACGTTGACAGAAGCCGGTTATGTAGGAGAAGACGTGGAAAACATTCTGCTGAAGATTATCCAGGCCGCTGACTATGATATCGAGCGGGCACAGCAGGGAATCATCTACATCGATGAGATTGATAAAATTACAAGAAAATCCGAAAATACTTCCATTACCAGGGATGTATCCGGTGAAGGTGTGCAGCAGGCACTTCTGAAAATCGTGGAAGGCACGGTTGCATCTGTTCCGCCACAGGGTGGAAGAAAACATCCGCAGCAGGAATTTATCCAGATTGATACTACCAATATTTTGTTTATCTGTGGTGGTGCGTTCGAAGGTCTGGAAAAGATCATCGAAAGTCGTATGGATACCAAGACCATTGGATTTAATGGGTCTCTCGGTATGAAACATGAAAAAAATGTGGGCGAGATCCTGAAAGAAGTGATGCCTCAGGACTTTATCAAGTTCGGGCTGATTCCGGAATTCATCGGACGTGTACCGGTTGTGGTATCTCTGGATGCACTGGATGAGGATGCACTGGTACGAATCCTTCAGGAGCCGAAGAATTCTCTGGTAAAACAATACAAAGCATTGATGGATATGGACGGTGTGGATCTGGAATTTGAGCCGGATGCACTTCGGGAAGTGGCAAAAACAGCTATGGAGAGAAAGACCGGAGCAAGAGGTCTGCGTTCCGTGATCGAAAAGACTATGATGGATGTGATGTATGAAGCCCCGTCCAATGAAAACATGAAAAAATGCGTAATCACCAAAGAGGCGGTAACCGGCAAAGGAAAACCAGTTGTGACTATCGAAGAGAATCCGGAAAAAAAGCCGGCACGTTCCTCCAAAAGACGGGGAACCAAGAGAGCAGGAAGACCGGAAACCGCCTGACGGGAGGTAACAGATGACAAATAAAACACAGGTAATGCCGGCAGTTGCCCTGCGTGGAATCACGATTTTACCCGATATGATCGTTCATTTTGATGTGAGTCGGAAAAAATCCATCCGGGCAATCGAAGAGGCTATGACCAAAGATCAGAGAATCTTTCTGATCACCCAGAAAGATCCGAAAGTGGAAGAGCCTTCAGAAGATGATCTGTATAAGATCGGTACCGTTGCCATGATCAAACAGGTAGCAAAAGTGCCGAAAGATATGCTTCGTGTGCTTGTAGAAGGTATGGAACGGGCAGAACTGATGCAGCTGGAAGACGGTACGTCTTATCTGGAAGCCGAAGTAGATGTGCTGGAGCAGGAAGAAGAGAATCTTCCGGATACGGTAAAAGAAGCGATGCTTCTCAGTATGAGAGAACTGTTCAGCGTATACTGCAAAGAAAATCAGAAAATGAATCAGGAGCAGGTGAGACAGACACTGGAAATCGATGACATCACGGATCTGGTAGACCATATTGCTGTGAATATCCCGCTGACGTTCCAACAGAGACAGCAGATTCTGGAATCGGCATCTTTCAGTGAACGGTATGAGATTCTGGGTGTGATTCTGTCAAATGAGATCGAAGTGATGCGTCTTCGCACGGAGATTCAGGAAAAAGTAAAACAGCGGATTGATAAGAATCAGAGAGACTATATCCTCCGGGAACAGCTGAAACTGATCCGGGAAGAGCTGGGAGAAGATGACACCGTATCTGACGGAGATCACTTTATGCAGGAAGCAGAAAAACTGCAGGCACCGAAAGAGATCAAAGAACGTCTGATCAAAGAAATCCGCCGGTTTAAGAGCCTTGGCTATAACAATTCAGAGAGCAGCGTGTCGAGAGGTTATATTGAGACACTGTTAAAGCTGCCCTGGGAGAAAGCATCCAGAGATAACAGGAATCTGGATAAAGCCAGTCAGATTCTGGAGGCTGATCATTACGGTCTGGAAAAAGTAAAAGAAAGAGTTCTGGAGTTCCTTGCTGTGCGGACACTGACAAAGAAGGGAAGTAGCCCGATCCTCTGTCTGGTCGGACCGCCCGGAACCGGAAAGACATCGATTGCGCGCTCAGTAGCACGATCATTGAATAAAAAATATGTCCGAATCAGTCTTGGCGGTGTCAGGGATGAAGCAGAGATACGCGGACACAGAAGAACATATGTGGGAGCCATGCCGGGGCGGATCGCCAACGGGTTGATTCAGGCAGGTGTAAAAAATCCGCTGATGCTTCTGGATGAGATTGATAAGGTAAGCAGTGATTACAAGGGAGATACGGCATCTGCTCTGTTAGAGGTTCTTGACTCTGAGCAGAACAGTAAATTTGCCGATCATTATGTAGATCTTCCACTGGATCTTTCGGAGGTACTATTTATTGCGACAGCAAATGATCCTCAATCCATTCCTCGTCCTCTGATGGATCGTATGGAAGTCATCGAGATTTCCAGTTATACGGAAAATGAAAAAGAACACATTGCGAGAGAACATCTGATTCCAAAACAGATCAAGGCCAATGGTCTGAAAGAAAGCCAGCTGGTAATCGGGGATGAGGTATTAAAAGACATTATTGAAGGATACACCAAAGAAGCCGGTGTGCGTAATCTGGAGAGAAAATTCGGTGAGATCTGCAGAAAATCTGCAAGAAAGATCCTGCAGGAAAAAGAAAAACAGGTGGTAATAACAAAAGACAATCTGGAAGATTTCCTGGGCAGATCCCGTTATACCTACCAGAAAGTCAATGAAAAAGATGAGGTTGGTATCGTGCGTGGGCTGGCATGGACAAGTGTTGGCGGAGATACCTTACAGATCGAAGTCAATCTGATGCCGGGGAAAGGAGATTTTCTTCTGACCGGACAGCTTGGAGATGTGATGAAAGAGTCTGCACAGGCAGGTATCAGCTATATTCGTTCTGTGGCAGAACGGTATGGTATCAAGCCGGAATTTTTCAAAGAGCATGATCTGCATATTCACATACCGGAAGGAGCTGTTCCGAAAGACGGACCGTCTGCAGGTATCACTATGGCGACGGCGATGCTCTCCGCCATCACCGGACGGGCTGTGCGTGCAAATCTTGCCATGACAGGTGAGATCACCCTGCGGGGACGGGTACTTCCGATCGGCGGGCTGAAGGAAAAAATGCTGGCTGCAAAATACGCCGGTATCACAAAGATTTTAGTGCCGGATCAGAACCGGCCGGATGTGGAAGAAATTGATGGAGAGATAAAAGATGATCTTACCATTGTGTTTGTAGAAAAGATGGAGCAGGTGCTGAAAGAAGCACTGGTATAGAAGGAGAAACCTATGATTATAAAAAATGTATCTCTGGATATCGTGTGCGGTATCACCAGTAAGATGCCGGAGACCGGAAGACCGGAAGTGGCATTCGCAGGAAAATCCAATGTGGGCAAATCTTCCCTGATCAACGGACTGATGAACCGGAAATCCCTTGCACGTACCAGCGCCGCACCGGGAAAGACACAGACGATCAACTTCTATAATGTGAATGAAGCGATTTATCTGGTAGATCTTCCGGGATACGGTTATGCAAAGGCTTCGGAAGAAATTAAAGCAAAGTGGGGCAAGATGATCGAAGATTATCTTCACAAATCAAAAGAGATCCGCTGTGTATTTCTGCTGGTGGATATCCGCCATGAGCCGGGAAACAATGACAAGATCATGTATAAATGGATTCTGGATCATGGTTATGAACCGGTTATTATTGCGACAAAACTGGATAAGATCAAGAGAAGCCAGGTGCAAAAACAGATAAAACTGGTTCGACAGGGACTGCAGGTAGTACCGGGAACAAAGATTATTCCGTTTTCTGCCCAGACCAAACAGGGACGGGAAGAAATCTGGGAACTGATCGACGAACTGACAGGAATGGCAGAGCAGGAGAAGACTCCAGAGGCATAAATCCTTTACATCGCGAAGCGTGCTGCTGAGAACGGAGTGAGCAGTAACAAATTTGCGGATTCCAACAGGAAAAACTTGTAATATAAAAGAAAATCAGATACAATTAGGCTTGATATGCGAAAAAACACGCAATCAGGCCTATTTTTCTGTGGCAGTCGCTATAGAAAAAACAAAGGTAACTATTCAGTAGCCACTGTTCCGCGAGGTGTTTTGACATGAATATGTCAAAATCCCGAGGCATACAAGCCAAAATGCCATCACCGAAGGTGATTTTTAATGCATTTTGGCTCGTAACTGTGAAGGTACTGAACAGTTACAAACAAAGAATAACAATTTCGTAAGAAAGAAATGGAGAGGCAATGGGAATCATAAAAGCAGCAAAACTGGCCTTCGACTATCTTCGGTACGAAGAAGAGGGTGAAGAACCGGAAGTTAACAGAGCCATTGACCACGTGGATCTGGATATAGAGGAAGGAAAGTTTATCGCTATTTTAGGACATAACGGAAGCGGAAAGTCCACGCTGGCAAAACATATCAATGGTTTGCTGGTGCCTACAGAGGGAACTCTGTGGGTGGATCACATGAATACCGCTTCGGATGCAGATATCTGGAATATCCGTCAGAAGGCCGGCATGGTTTTTCAGAATCCGGATAATCAGATCATCGGCACAGTTGTAGAAGAAGATGTGGGATTTGGCCCGGAAAATCTGGGTGTTCCCACAGAAGATATCTGGAAGCGGGTGGATGAGAGTCTGAAAGCGGTGGGAATGACCGCTTACCGCCATCATTCACCAAACAAACTGTCCGGCGGACAAAAACAGCGTGTAGCTATTGCAGGCGTTATGGCGATGCATCCGAAATGTATCGTTCTGGATGAGCCAACCGCCATGCTGGATCCCAACGGACGAAAAGAAGTACTGAAAGCAGTACGGGAACTGAACAAAAAGGAAGGGGTAACGGTTATTCTGATTACTCATTATATGGAAGAAGTTGTATTTGCTGACGATGTGTATGTGATGGATCGCGGACACATTGTGATGCACGGTGTTCCGAAAGAGATTTTTTCCAGAGTAGATCAGCTGAAAAAGTACCGTCTGGATGTTCCTCAGGTTACGCTGCTGGCGTATGATCTGAAAGAGGCAGGTCTTGCAATCCCGGATGGTATTCTGACAATCCCGGAACTTGTGGATGCACTGAGCAGACCGGAGATTCGCGTACCGAAAGGCTGGAAACTGCCGGAGCATACCCCGAAAAAAGAAAAGACAGAACTGCCACAGGGGAAAGAATCTATAAAACTGGAACACGTAGGATATACTTATAATCCTGGCAGTGCTTATGAGATGCATGCGTTAAAAGATGTCAATCTGGAAATACCGCAGGGACAGTTTGTTGGAATCATCGGACATACCGGAAGTGGAAAATCCACCCTGATCCAGCATTTTAATGGACTGATCCGTCCGACAGAAGGACATATTTATTTTGAGGGACAGGATATCTGGGCAGACAAATTTCCTCTTCGTGGACTGAGAAGTCAGGTAGGACTGGTCTTCCAGTATCCGGAACATCAGTTGTTTGAGACCGATGTACTGACCGACGTCTGTTTCGGACCGAAAAATCAGAATCTGCCACCGGAGGAATGTGAAAAACGGGCAAAAGAAGCCCTGGAACATGTGGGACTGGACGAAAGTTATTATGCGAAGTCCCCGTTTGAACTGTCCGGAGGACAGAAGCGAAGAGTAGCCATTGCCGGTGTTCTGGCGATGAATCCCAAGGTACTGATCCTGGATGAGCCGACCGCAGGACTGGATCCTATGGGGAGGGATGAGATCCTTGATCAGATTGCAAGTCTCCATGAGACAAGAGGAATTACCATTATTCTGGTATCCCACAGCATGGAAGATATTGCGAAATACGTGGAGCGGATCATCGTTATGAATCACGGAGTAAAAACTTTTGATGATGCACCGAAAAAAGTATTTGCACATTATAAAGAGCTGGAGGCCATCGGACTTGCGGCACCCCAGATTACTTATATCATGCATGCATTGAAAGAAAAAGGACTGGATGTGGATATCAGTGCCATCAATGTAGATGAGGCAACCACATCGATTCTGCAGGCACTCTGGAAAAAGGAGGAAGATCACAAATGATGCGAGATATCACAATCGGACAGTATTATCCGGCAGATTCCATTCTTCACCGTCTGGATCCCAGAGTAAAATTCGTGAGTACGCTGGTCTATATTGTATCTTTATTTGTATTTTCTTCCTGGCTGGGATATGGGGTGGCAGCACTGTTTCTGGTGGCGATGATTGTTTTGTCCAAAGTTCCTTTCGGATTTATGATAAAGGGATTAAAGCCGATCATGGTGCTGTTGCTGATTACGATGTTTTTTAATCTGGTCTTTACGCCGGGCGAAGTATTATGGTCATTCTGGATTCTGAAAATTACCAAAGAAGGTATCCGGCTCGCCATCAAGATGGGTATCCGTCTGGTATTTCTGATCATCGGTGCATCGATCATGACACTGACTACCACACCGAACCAGTTGACCGATGGTCTGGAACGACTGCTTCGGCCGCTGAACAAGATTCATGTGCCGGTTCATGAGATTGCCATGATGATGTCTATCGCCCTTCGGTTTATTCCGATTTTGATGGAAGAAACAGACAAGATCATGAAAGCACAGATGGCACGTGGAGCCGACTTTGAGACCGGTAATCTGATCCAGAAAGTAAAAAATATGGTTCCGCTGCTGGTGCCATTATTCATCTCTGCCTTTCGCAGAGCCAACGATCTTGCAATGGCGATGGAAGCGAGATGTTACCACGGCGGTGACGGAAGAACACAGATGAAACCGCTGGCATATGAAAAAAGAGATTATCTGGCATATCTGGTAGTGGCAGGTTATCTGGCACTCAGTATCGTATTTCGGGTAGTCGGTATTTAAAAAGTAACCGGTTGACAGTATTCTGCGAGATGCTGAACAGTTATGAATAGAATTGATTGGTGAAGCAAGCTGTTTTCCGGTTCATGATGGGCCGGAGAACAGCATTTTTACTTTACAGCAAATAGTTATATTTGTGAAAACGTGGAAACTTTGAAAGGGAGAAAAATGAAAAGAGTAAAATTGACGGTTGCCTACGATGGAACCAACTACTGTGGCTGGCAGGTACAGCCGAACGGTCTGGCGGTGCAGGAAGTTCTGAACCGGTGTCTCTCAGAATTTCTCGGAACTGAGACAGAGGTGATCGGAGCCAGCCGTACCGATGCCGGTGTGCATGCGCTGGGCAATGTCGCAGTTTTTGACACCGAGGCACGGATGCCTGCGGAGAAGTTTTCCTATGCGCTGAATACACGGCTGCCACAGGATATCCGTATCCAGGATTCCTGCCAAGTGCCGGAAGATTTTCATCCGCGGTTTCAAGAAACCATAAAGACATATGAGTATAAGATCTACAACCGGCAGTTCCCGGATCCGACGAAACGGCTGTACACGTATTTTTATTATTATCCGCTGGATGTGCAAAAGATGCGGCAGGGAGCTGGATATCTTATCGGAGAACATGATTTTAAAAGTTTTTCCACCTATAAACCGGAGGTGGAGAATACGGTTCGTACGATCTATGAACTTGACATTCACCGGTCGGAAGATAATGTGATCACGATACGGATCAGGGGAAATGGATTTTTGTATAATATGGTGCGGATCATAGCAGGAACCCTGATCCGTGTAGGTGGAGGTTATTATCCGCCAGAACATGTCAAAGAGATTCTGGAAGGAAAAAACAGAGAGCTTGCCGGAGAGACCGCGCGGCCGGAAGGGCTGACGCTGGTAGAGATCCGGTATCCGGAATGGGAGGCGAAAAAAGATGGACATCTCGTATCAGTGGATCCGCTCCCGCAGAAAGACGATTGCTATTCAGATTGACCGGAACGGGCAGGTGATCCTGCGGACACCCTATGGGATTACGAAGAGGCAGGCGGAAAAATTTCTGGATGAGAAGAAGGACTGGATTCTGAAGACTATCCGGCAGGTGGAAAACAGAAAAACAGATCAGATTATGATCAGTGAAGAACAGCGTCGGGAAGGAATCGAGCGGGCGAAACGGATTTTCCCGGAACGAACAGCATATTTTGCTTTGAGAATGGGTGTGGATTATGGCAGGATCACTATCCGGGAACAGAAAACACGCTGGGGGAGCTGTAGCAGCAAGGGCAATCTGAACTTTAACTGGAAACTGGTACTGCTTGCACCGGAACTGCTGGATTATGTGGTGGTACACGAACTGGCACACCGCAGGGAGATGAACCATTCGAAGAATTTCTGGAAAATCGTGGAGGCAGAACTTCCGGATTACCGGGAACGTCGCAGGAGACTGAAAGAGTGCCGGATCTGAGAGTGCTGAAATGACGGAGGGTACGGTTGAGGTCAGGAGATCCTGAAAAGTGTCAGGAAACCGTCAGAATCCACCGGTAATGGCCCGCAAGGTGTTTTTGGTGAGCGGAAGTCAAAGAAAGCTGAAAAAACCTGGAAAAATCACGAAAAAATGATTGACACACACGGAACAGTATACTATAATAAGCGAGTATGACGTAGTGCGAAAGTATCTTACCAAAGCCCCGGAAAGATATTTTTCATTATAGAGATAATTATAGTTTAAAGATTGAATTACAGGAGGGAAATCCATGAACAGTTTTATGGCTAATCCAGATAAGATTGAAAGAAAATGGTATGTAGTAGATGCTGAAGGCTGCACATTAGGACGTTTAGCTTCCGAAGTGGCAAGCGTATTAAGAGGAAAAAACAAACCAGTTTTCACTCCTCACGTAGATACAGGTGATTATGTAATCGTAATCAACGCTGAAAAGATCAAAGTGACCGGTAAAAAATTAGATCAGAAGATCTACTACAGCCACTCTGATTATGTTGGTGGTATGAAAGAAACCACTCTGAGAGAAATGATGAACAAGAAACCGGAAAAAGTCATCGAACTTGCTGTAAAAGGTATGCTTCCAAAAGGACCTCTGGGAAGACAGATGATCAAAAAACTTCATGTATACGCTGGTGCAGAGCACGGACATGAAGCTCAGAAACCGGAAGTTTTAACATTTTAATAGGAGGTAAGTAACATTGGCTACTACAAAATTCTACGGAACAGGAAGAAGAAAAAAATCTATCGCCAGAGTATACCTGGTACCAGGAACTGGTAAGATCACAATCAATAAAAGAGACATCGACGAGTACTTCGGACTGGAGACTCTGAAAGTTGTTGTTCGTCAGCCACTGACAGCAACAGACAATACAGAAAAATTTGACGTTCTGGTAAACGTTCACGGTGGTGGATTTACCGGACAGGCTGGAGCTATCCGTCATGGTATCGCTCGTGCCCTGCTGCAGGCAGACGCTGAATACAGACCAGTTCTGAAAAAAGCTGGATACCTGACTCGTGACCCGAGAATGAAAGAACGTAAGAAATACGGTCTCAAAGCAGCTCGTCGCGCTCCGCAGTTCAGCAAGCGAT